>Ga0207426_1000406_pt1 | contig 72462 bp, 74 predicted proteins | sample AraplaMF_Cvi_mMS_FD_184265 | JGI IMG/M metagenome (GOLD analysis project Ga0207426, IMG submission 184265) | Arabidopsis root microbial communities from the University of North Carolina, USA - plate scrape MF_Cvi_mMS (SPAdes) (version 2) | ecosystem: Host-associated > Plants > Roots > Endosphere...
ATCTCAACGTAAAGAAGCCATTAATCCGATCGCAATTGGGGACGCGAAGCTGCCGTCCCCGTCATGGCGGCAGCACTGGAGTTGGTAGCAAGCTTCTTGGTCAAGGTGTGACAGGGATGGCGCTTGCCCTTTACGTCTTACTGAAACCGAATCTCAAATCGACCTTCAGTTCTCATCTCGAAACCCTCAATCGGGGGTCTAAAAAACGGCGTGGCGTGTAATTCATAGTCATATTCAATTACAAATGTACCCTTGAAAATATTGCCTTCGATGAAGCCAAGCGCTTCAGTGTAGCAGTCAGCTTTGAAGCCGACGGCCAATTTTCCGCCTGGGCTGAGCATCGTTGCTGGAAAATCCGTTCCAGCCGGAGCTTTAACCGAAATTATGTTTTGCAAAAGCGTGGGCTTTTCCCTGTCGGCGGACAGAAACTCTTCGGAGGTGTTGAACGTGAGCTTCGAAAACCCAAGCGCATTATGGATTTCATTTAATTCGGCGAACGCTGACCTCACGTCGACTTGCGCCGAGATGAGGCCGTCTTCCAATCTGGTGACAACACTACCTTGAATGGAGTTCGTCAATCCGTCGATAGACTTTTGCAACGGAATGCTTGCCGTTGTTTTCTCGTAAACAACGTGGCCACCAACAATTTCGACGGTCGATCCGATACCTGCTGCTAGCGGCTTTCCCAGATCTATCTTCACACTCGCGCGGCGCTTCATCGCCTCTGGACCGAGATTATACCGAAGCACTGGCAACATCTCGTCCGTTTGATCTTTTGCCCATGTAAGCAGAATTTTGTCAGGTTCGCCGACGCGATACAGCCGGAACTCTCTTCCGTTCGTGAGCATATACAGTTCTGCAGCTATCTCAGGGTGTGTCGCGTACGTGTGCGCTTGATAGCTATCCGCCGTGGACAATTCCACAGATGGCTTCTTCGCTTCTACGACCCACCGCGTGTAAGATACAACCTCGCAAACAAAATCAGGCCTACCGCGTAAAACAGGGTCTTTTCCGGGCTTCTTGTGACCTAGAAACGCCTTGTCATACTGAAGAGCAATTTGACTACGGAGGTTCGCTTCCGGGTTACCCTGGCTATACCCCAACGCTCTGCAAAGTGGACGGACCAGCTCGCCAGCAACGTCATCCTCATTCATAGTCTCAAGATTGTGTGGGGCAAAAATCGACATGTTCAGCTCTCCGAATCAGCCGATTCTCTCGCCTAGGCTGAAATTATCTACATCGATATTCGGATTAGGTTGCCCGTCCCCAGAAAAGCACATCTTTCAATGGGTGCGATGCGGCAGGTTATTCTCGCGGGACAATCTTGCGCGTCTCCTGATGCCCACATTCGGGATTTTGGCAAGTGATTGTATGCTGTTTATGGCCAAAAACGTGAAAGACCGGATCATCACGAATAGCCGTGACCTTGAATCTACCGCTCTGACATAGAGGGCAGGCCTCGCCAGACTTCAAGGTCTCGATCTCTGCCAGAAGCTTCGATCATTGCATCCCGCTCGTGCAGTTCCTCCCGTGCGTCGCTCAGCGCGATCTTTAGATCGGCCAAGCCGGTGTAAAGTTCGGCCGTCTTGGCTTTGTAGCTGGCCGAATCAACATCACGTTCAATATCTCGAAGATCTTTGGCCACTTTGATTGTCTGGCTCGCTATAGCAAGCGCACCCATAATATCCACGTCATGCACCTCCACTCATATTCGAGAGCAAGCCTAGCTAGTTCCAAACGATGGCGAAAGATCCGCGTGGGTGCAACCCAAAGCCATTTCTGTTTTGCAATCATTTGATTATTTTAAAAACTCATCGTGGCAGGGCACCTGGATTCGAACCAGGGGATGGCGGCACCAAAAGCTGCCCTACCGCTTGGCTACACCCCACCAGAGGTAAAGATATAAATATAATCCTATAGTTATCTTTATAGTGATAACCAGCGGAGACGGCCAGCGCCACTCAAAGCCATTGGAGACCGAGCTGGCAACGTGGCCGATTGATCTTGACGTAAGCAGCCATTGGCTTCCCCTTGAAACTCCGCATGAGCCTGGAAAAATCGCTAAACACGAGGAAGCAACAAAATCGTGGCTGGGGCGCCTGGATTCGAACCAGGGATGACGGTACCAAAAACCGTTGCCTTACCGCTTGGCGACGCCCCACCAGAGCTTGAGCGGAAACCGCTTGCTCAAATCGACGCCTGATTAGCAAAGCTCTTCGCCTGTCACAATGACTAAGTTTAACCCGGCGCAGATTTATGCGCTGCGCAGCACCCGCCGTCGTGCTAGGAATTGGCGACGTCATCGGCCCGAGATCATTCCTTCATGGACAGTCCCGCATTCGACCTCGCTTTCGAGCCGGCCTATGGGCAAGCCGTGCCGGTGGTTGCAGGTGTCGAGCGGGTGACCGTGAACAATCCCGGCCCTTTCACCTTTTTCGGCACCAACAACTATATCGTCGGCTCTTCCTCCGTCGCGGTCATCGATCCCGGGCCGGAGGACGAGGCGCATTTTCAGGCGCTGATGGCAGCGCTTGCCGGCCGCCAGGTGACGCATATCTTCGTCAGCCACACGCATCGCGACCACTCTCCGCTGGCTCGCCGGCTGCAGGCGGCAACGGGGGCGGTGACGGTGGGCCAGGGGCCGCATCGGCCGGCGCGGCCGCTGAGGGATGGCGAGATCAATCCCTTTTCCGAAAGCTCGGATCTATCTTTCGTGCCGGATATAGTGCTCGGTGACGGTCAGAGCCTATCGGGCGATGGCTGGGCGCTGACTGCGGTGCTGACGCCGGGGCACACGGCCAATCATGCCGCCTTCGCGCTCGAGGGCCGCGACATCCTCTTCTCCGGCGATCATGTCATGGCCTGGTCGACCTCGATCGTCGCGCCGCCGGATGGTTCGATGGCGGATTACATGGAATCGCTCGACCGGCTGATTGCTCGCGACGACCGGCTGTTGCTGCCCGGCCATGGCGGGCCGGTGACGCAGCCGGCCGGATTCCTGCAGGCGCTGAAGGCGCATCGCCTCAGGCGCGAGCAGGCGGTGCTGGCGCGCGTTGCGGCGGGCGATGAGCGGATATCCGAGATGGTGAAGGTGATCTATCGCGATACCGATCCGAAGCTGCATGGGGCGGCCGCCCTTTCCGTGCTCGCCCATATCGAGAATCTCATGGAGCGCGGCGAGATTGCGGCCGATGGGCCGCCTTCGCTTGCCGCCACCTACCGGCTGTTGTAAGCGGGAGATGGGGAGATTACCATGACGCGCACCGCTTACAGCTATCGCGAAGATGCCGATGTGCCTGATTTTGCGGATGACCGGCCGCTGATCGTCTTTGATGGCGAATGCGTGTTCTGCTCCGGCTGGGTGAAATTCGCGCTGAAACATGACAAGCAGCAGCGATACCGCTTCCTCGCGGCGCAGACGCCGCTGGGTGCCGCACTCTACCGGCATTACGGGCTCGATGCGCGCGACTATGAGACCAATATCCTGATCGAGAACGGCCGCGGCTTCTTCAAGTCCGACGGCTCGATCCGCATGGTGGCGGGGCTCGGCTTTCCCTATTCTCTGGTCAAGATCTTCCGGCTGCTGCCGAGGCGGGTGGCCGATGCGCTCTATGAATTCATCGCTCGCAACCGACTGAAGATCGCCGGCCGGCAAAGCTGCATGGTGCCGACGCCGGAGCAGCGAAGCCGTTTCATCACATGAGCGACGACCGGTTTTCGCTGCTCATCATCGGCGGTTACGGCACTTTCGGCGGGCGGCTTGCCCGGCTGCTTGGCGATCAGCCCAGGCTGAGGCTCCTGGTTGCCGGGCGCTCGCTTGAAAAGGCCGACGATTTCGTTGCCGATCTGCGGACGCCGAAAGATGGAGCCGAGGGCCTGGGAAGCAACAATCTCGGCGCGATGGTGCAGGCCGTCAGCTTCGACCGAGACGGCGATCTCACCGAACAGCTGACGCGGCTGAGACCGCATCTCGTCGTCGATGCCTCGGGGCCGTTCCAGACCTTCGGGGAGGATGCCTATAAGGTGGTCGAGGCCTGCATCGGCCTCGGCATCGATTATGCCGATATCGCCGACAGCACCGGTTTCGTCGCCGGCATCGATGGGCTCGATGCGGCGGCCAGGGCCAAGGGTACCTTCGCGCTCTCAGGGCTGAGCAGCCTGCCCGCCCTCTCCTTCGCGGCACTCGATGCGATGGCGCCGCATTTCTCCCGGATGGAAACTGTCGCGGCCGGCATTGCCCCCTCGCCGCATGTGCGGATCGGGCTCAATGTCGTGAGAGCAATCGCCACCTATGCCGGCAGGAAGGTCACGGTGCTGCGCAATGGGCGGCCGGCCGCCGGGCGCGGGCTGATCGATGCGATGCGGGTGGCGGTGGCGCCGCCGGGGGTTCCGCCGCTGCGCAGCCGGAAATTCCTGCTGGTGGATGCGCCTGACCTGGCGCTGCTGCCGCGGCATCTTGCCGATCTCAAATCCAGCTTCACCGGGGTCGGCACGCAGCCGCAGCCGCTGCAGCACTTGCTCAGCCTGGCGGCACGGCTGGTGCACCTCCGGCTGCTGCCGTCGCTGCTGCCGTTTGCGCGGCTGCTGCAGCGCGCGAGCCATGCTTTCGCGATCGGCGAACATCGCGGCGGCATGTTCGTCCGCGTCGGCGGCGTCGATCACGCGGGGAGCAAGCTGACAGCTGGCTGGCATCTGATTGCCGAAGGTGATGACGGGCCGTTCATTCCCATCATCGGCGTCGACGCGCTGGTGCGCCGGCTGCTGGCCGGCACGCGGCCGGAGAATGGCGCGCGGCCGGCGGCGGGGGAATTGCGGCTTGCGGATTTCGAAGCGGCGTTCCGGCGTTTTCAGATCACATCCGGCATCCGGATGGAAAACGAGGCGGCGCCTTTGCCGCTCTACCGGCAGATTCTCGGCAGCGCCTGGGAGCAGCTGCCGCCCGCCCTATCAGCCCTGCATGCCGGCGGCGCCCGCGTCGCCACGGGCCGGGCGCGGATCGAGCGCGGCGGCGGGCTGCTGGCGCGGATCGTCGCAGGCGTCATCGGCTTTCCCCCAGCGGGCGAGGATGTGCCGGTCACGGTGCGTTTCGTTGCCGATGGCGACAGGGAGATCTGGACGCGCGATTTCGGCGGCAAGGTGTTCCGCAGCTGGCAGGGCGAAGGCAAGGGCCGCGACCGGCATCTGCTCGCCGAGGTGTTTGGGCCGTTCCAGGTGCTGATGGCGCCGGTGCCGGATGGGGAGAGATTGCGGCTCGTGGTGCGCGGCTGGCGGTTTTGCGGGGTTCCGTTGCCGCTGTTTCTGGCGCCGGGTGGCGATACCTATGAGGAGGAGCGGGATGGGCGGTTCTGCTTCCACGTGGAGATCGGCGGGCGGCTGACAGGGTTGGTGGTGCGGTATACGGGGTGGTTGGTGGTGGAGGGGTGACGGTGATGTGCCTGTCGGTTTGCGCGGATAGCCGCCCCTCACCCTAACCCTCTCCCCGTAAACGGGGCGAGGGGACGTGCCCTGCGAGAGCGAGCGAGGAACGGAGAGGTTGCCGCGATCCCCCTTCGCCCCGTTTACGGGGAGAAGGTGGCGGCAGCCGGATGAGGGGCTGGTCTCGGCGATCTCCACGGCCGCGGAAGTCGCTTCCCATCCGCAGCTCTCTCCTCCTTTGACGTAGTACAAGGGCGTCGAGTTTGCCGCACCCTATCCCGGCCCTTCGCTTGGGCTCAGGGCGTTCGCAATTGCAATCGATTCACTGGATCGATTGCTGGCGCTTTGCGCCACCGTTGCTCACCCACCCGCAATCCCCAGCAGCTCGGCATCCAGCGCCTTCAGGTAATCGCCGGCGATTTCGGCGCTGAAGCCGAGGTCGTGTTGGCCGTAGCGGGAGGCGACGCGGATGTCGACGAAGGTGGTTTCGGCCTCTTCGCGCAGCCGAATGAGGATATCGAAGCGCAGGCCGAGGATCAGCGTTCGGGTGGTGCCCTGCAGCGTCACGCCGTTGGCGCCGCGGATCAGCTTGGCGACGTCGTCGTCATAGGGGCGCGGCGTCGGCACGGGGATGATATCGGGCGCATCGGCCACGGCATCGTCGCCCGGCTGCGGCGGCTTGACCGGCATGTCCTCGGGGTCGCGGCCGGGCTCGGTGTCGCCGCTGCTGCGGGTAATCGTGATGCCGCTCATCTTGGCGACCTTGCGCACCGCTTCCAGCACGCGGTCGAGTGCGCCCTCATAACGCCGGCCGGTCAGTTCGGGATAGGCGGTGAGCTGCTTTTCGCGATCCTCCGGCGTCACCTCCGGATTGCGCTTCAGCCAGATCTGGTCGGAGTGCGGCGGCGACAGCCAGTCGGGTGCGGAGACCGGATCGGTGGAGACGTCGTAAATATCAGGCAGCGTCATGTAACGCTCGGTGGCATAGGCGCCGAGGCCGAGCGGAAAGGCGGCATAGATCAGTGCTGCCAGCGCCGCCAGCCCGCCTTCGGCTCCCGTCATCCAGAGGCTGCGCAGCCCGAGGGCTGCGAGCATGGCGGCCAGCAGCGCGCCGCCGGCGGCGGCAATCAGCAGTAGCACCAGATAGGGTGTGGCGAGACCACCGAAGCGGTGGGCGATCATCACCGCCAGCGCCAGCACCAGGGAAAACGCCCCGAGCAGCCGCGAAAAGCGGGCGGCGCTGGAAACGGGACGGTCGAAGCGGATGGCCATCAAACTTACCGGTTGCTCGTCAGCGCCCGCGCGTTCGACCACGCAAATCGCCTCACCCCTGTTTAGAGCAAGATGCCGAAAAGTGTGAAGCGGTTTTCGGACGACATCATGCTCTATTCTTTGATTTAGATCCGGATTCAGATTTTTGGCCGGCCCGGCCCAAAATCATCCGGACCCGGGGCAAGATTCGGCTAAATTGAAACCATTGTCTGAAGCATTGCGTTTGAATCCGCGGCGAAGGCCATGACGAAACGGGGGCCGCTTCATAAGCCCTTGCTGATATGCCAAAAAAAGGCCATTCTGCCGCGGTTTCATCTCCGATAGAGAGACAGGAGAGACGGGATGATTTCACCCGAGATAGCAGCCAGGCCGCAGGCGTCTGCGCTTGGCGGGATCGACCACCAATCCGAACCGACACTGCCGATGGAACTGCTCGAGCTCGAACTTTCGCTCGAAGGTTGTACGGGCGGCGAGGCTGGCTTCTGCGAGGCGGTGCGCCGGGCGGCGGAACGCTCCGGCGGCGAACTGCTGTTCGACCTGCCGGCCGCCGGCCTCGTGCAGGATTGCCGCCGCATCGCCGTGCTGCGCATTCCAGGCGACGGCCAGGCGATGCGCGTCGTGCTGGCGCTGCTCGATGATCACGGCACGGAGATCCGCATGCAGGCGCCGGATGAAGACACCGCGCCGCTGGTGCGTTTCGCCGATGCCTTCGTCGAACTGCTGGAGCGGATCTAGGTTCTAGCTCAACATTTTAGCGACGCTCGGCCGCGGCTTCCGCAACGCTGCGGAAGGGAAACTTGCGTCCGCATTCGCACTTGATCACGAAATTTTCCTGATGATTGGCAGGCCGCTGCACGCCAAAGCCGCGCGGCAGCTGATCGACCTTGAAATCCGGGTGCTTACGCTTGGGATCGTCGACTTCCGAGGCCTCGGCAAAGCCCTCATTGCCGCATTGCGGGCAGCTCAGTTTTTTCGAAAATCGATCGCGAATGGCCATGCTCGTTCCAGTGTTTTCCAGTCCCCTCATACAGAGGAATGTCCGGTGGCGAAAGTGGAACCATATGCGGACGATGCCGTTCCCTTTTCGAAAAGGAGGCACTCATGCCCAACAAAGACCCGATCCCGACACCCAATGCCGATACGCCGCGCGGCCCGACGCCGACCCCCGGCATTCCCGACCCCATCCAGCAAAAACCGCCGCTGACGCCGGCGCAGGACCCGGCCGATACGAAGAACCCGCAGGATCCGCCGCTCAATCCGGCGCTGCTGCCGATCGGGGATCCGGCTGGGGCGGCGTAGACATAGCCGAGCCACTCGTCTCGACCCCGGTCGGTGCCGGCAGGCGGATGAAGGGTGGCTTGACGGCATCGGCTGAAAGGACTTTCCTCTGGGAAATGCATTCCAAGGAATAAACCCATGCGCTATCCCCTTCTCATCACCGCCCTGGCCACCATCATCGCCGGGCTCTCCGCCTGCCAGACGATGACGCCGGAGGAGCGGCGGGCGGCGGATGAACAGCGCTGCCTCGGCTACGGCTTCCGGCGCGGCACGGATGGTTTTGCCACCTGCCTGCAGCGCATCGAACTCGACCGGCGGGCCGAATCACGGGCGCAGAGCGCCGAGCTGATGCAGAGCATGGCCTGGGATCTGAACGGGCCGTATATCTACCGCGATCACTGGCGGCATCATCACTGAATGCCGCGGACACCCCTGCCCCGCGGTTCCGCTTTTAACGGAAGCGCAGAACCGCACTATCTTTTTTTACGCGCCACCGACTGTCTTACAAGCTTCCCCGCAGGTCTTTCGGACCCCGCCGGATCTCTTCCAGACCACCTGAGATCACCGCCTGCGCCGCCGCCAGTCTGGCGATCGGCACGCGAAACGGCGAGCAGGAGACATAATCGAGGCCGATCGTTTCGCAGAAGCGGATCGAGGCCGGGTCGCCGCCATGTTCGCCGCAGATGCCGAGCTTCATGTCGTTGCGGGTGCGCCGGCCGCGTTCGGCGGCGATGCTGATCAATTCGCCGACCCCGTCGAAATCGAGCGAGATGAAGGGATCGTGCTCGATGATGCCCTTGCGCTGATAGGTGGGGATGAAGGCCGAGGCGTCGTCGCGCGAGATGCCGAAGGTGGTCTGCGTCAGGTCGTTGGTGCCGAAGGAGAAGAATTCGGCGGCTTCGGCAATCACATGGGCGCGAAGGGCCGCACGCGGCAGCTCGATCATCGTGCCGACGAGATAATCGATCTTCATGCCGGCCTCGCTCATTACATTGCCGGCCACCGCGTCGATACACGCCTTGACGTAATCGAGTTCGGAGCGCAGGCCGACCAGCGGCACCATGATCTCCGGCACGACGGCGGCCCCCGTCTCCTGGGCTGCGGCAATCGCCGCCTCGAAGATGGCGCGGGCCTGCATCTCGACGATTTCGGGATAGGAGATCGCCAGCCGGCAGCCGCGATGGCCGAGCATCGGGTTGAACTCGTGCAGCGCATCGACGCGCTGGCGCAGCACGGTCGCCTCCATGCCCATGGCGAAAGCGACCTCGGCCACCTCGTCATCGGTCTTCGGCAGGAATTCGTGCAGCGGCGGATCGAGCAGGCGGATCGTCACCGGCAGGCCGTGCATGACGGTGAACAGGCCGGTGAAATCCAGCCGCTGCATCGGCAAGAGCTTGTCGAGCGCCACCCGCCTGCCCTTCTCATCGACGGCCAGGATCATCTCGCGCATCACATGGATGCGCTCGCCCTCGAAGAACATGTGCTCGGTGCGGCAAAGGCCGATGCCCTCGGCGCCGAAAGAGCGGGCGGCGCGCGCATCGGCCGGCGTGTCGGCATTGGTGCGCACCGTCATGCGCCGGGCGCGGTCGGCCCAGCCCATGATGCGGCCGAAATCGCCCGACAGTTCCGGCTGGGTCATCGGCACCTCGCCCTTCAGCACCTGGCCGGCCGAGCCGTCGATGGTGATGATATCGCCCTTCTTCAGGGTGACGCCGACGCCGAGCAGCCGCTCGTTGCGCTGATCGATGCGCATGGTGCCGGCGCCGACGACGCAGGGGATGCCCATGCCGCGGGCAACCACCGCCGCATGGCTGGTCATGCCGCCGCGCGTCGTCAGGATGCCTTCGGCGGCATGCATGCCGTGAATATCCTCGGGGCTGGTCTCGACCCGGAGCAGGATGACCTTGCGGCCTTCGGATTCCGCCTCGACTGCCTCCTCTGCGGTGAAGACGATGGCGCCGGTGGCAGCGCCGGGCGAGGCCGGCAGTCCGGTGCCGATCACCTGGCGGGTGACACGCGGATCGATCGTCGGATGCAGCAGCTGGTCGAGGCTGGATGGTTCGATGCGCAGCACCGCTTCGTCCTCGGTGATCACCCCCTCGTCGACCATGTCGACGGCGATCTTCATCGCCGCCCGGGTCGAGCGCTTGCCCGAACGGGTCTGCAGCATCCACAGCTTGCCGCGCTCGATGGTGAATTCGATATCCTGCATGTCGCGGTAATGGATCTCGAGCTCGGTGCAGATGCGGCAGAGCTCGCGAAAAGCCTCCGGCATCAGCTTTTCCATCGAGGGCTTTTCGGAGCCGGAGGAAATCCGCCCCTCCTCGGTGATGCTTTGCGGCGTGCGAATGCCGGCCACGACATCCTCGCCCTGGGCATTGACCAGGAATTCGCCGTAAAGCGCCTTCTCGCCGGTCGAGGGGTTGCGGGTGAAGGCGACGCCGGTGGCCGAGGAATTGCCGAGATTGCCGAAGACCATCGCCTGGATGTTGATCGCCGTGCCCCAGCCTTCCGGAATATTGTGGAGCTGGCGGTAGGTGACGGCGCGCGCACTCATCCAGCTGGAAAAGACCGCGCCGACCGCACCCCAGAGCTGGACTTCGGGATCCTGCGGGAATTCCTGCTCCAGCTCCTCCTCGATCAGCTTCTTGTAGAGCGAGACGATATGCTGCCATTCCGAGGCGCTGAGTTCGGTATCGAATTCATGGCCGAGCTTGGCCTTCTCGTCTTCCAGGATCTCCTCGAAGGCGTCGTTGCCGAGGCCCATGACGACATCGGCATACATCTGGATGAAGCGGCGGTAGCTGTCCCAGGCAAAACGCGCATCGCCGGCATCGTGGCCGAGCGCCTGCACCGTCTCGTCGTTGAGGCCGAGATTGAGCACGGTGTCCATCATCCCGGGCATCGAGACGCGGGCGCCGGAGCGCACCGAGAGCAGCAGCGGCTGGCTGACGGAACCGAAATGGCGGCCGGTGATCGCCTCTATCTCGGCAATGCCGGCGCGGACTTCAGCCTTCACGGCCTCCTCGATGCGGCGGCCGTTCTTGTAATAGGTGTTGCAGGCGTCGCTGACGATCGTCAGCCCCGGCGGCACCGGCAGCCCGAGGCTGCACATCTCCGCGAGATTGGCGCCCTTGCCGCCCAGAATCTCGTGATCGCGCGCCCGGCCCTCAGCCTGCCCGTCGCCGAACCTATAGACCCACTTGGTCATCTTCCCCCCAACACCAAACCGGGATCAGCTCAATCCCTCAGTTTGTTGACAAAGCTCGCTCTTTTCTCGGCGTCATCCCAGGCCTTGTGCCGAGGATCTGCTGCGTAGATCGGTTGCAGATGCCGGGGCACGAGCCCGAGCGTGACGAAAGAGAAGCAGGCAGGCGGTGTCATCAGTCTGAGTTATCAGCTTAATGCCTTGGAGTTGAAATGAAAATCGACAAATGCGGCAAAATGTTGCGTTGCACAATAAATCTTGGCTGCGGCCAGAGGCGAAACGATTGAAACATCGCCCGGACATAAGAGAAGGCATAAAAAAAGCTTTGCGGGACTGCAACAATGTCCCGCAAAGCCTTGTTTCCGTCCGGCCAGGAAAACCGGACGGGGGGTCCCTCAACCCAGGAACGGTTCAACTTTTTGTAAAGAGAACCGTTCTGACCTTCGTTTTACGCAATTCCGGGGAAAACAGATCGCTGCTTCTCCTGGAATTGCTCCAACGGTTTCCGGTTCTTGCCCTCGCCCGGAAAACCGCACGTAAATTCGACAACTCACAACCTTTGATCGCTCGCTTTGCAGCAAAGTAATTAGGTTGCGTTGAAACAACTTCTAATGCAAGTCAGCGAAAAGAGCATCACCCAAATGGGGTACGGGAGGCTGGGAAGCCGACCTTTTTTGGTGTTTATTTCCTTCCATTTGATTTTACGCAATTTCTGGGCGCAAAACCGCACCATACCTTTGCTGAAATTGCGTCTGGCCGGCGGCTGCATGGATGCTCGGGTCAAGCCCGAGCATGACGGAGACGGAGGGCGCGACGGCAAGAGAGGAGACGCCCGGAGCATTGTCTTGGTCAGCAGATTCCCCACACTTCGTCATCCCAGGGCTTGACCCGAGGATCCACCCCGCAAGCACTGCCCGCCTGTGAAAATAAGAAATGTCGCCCTTCCCCAAGGCCACAGACACCGCAAAGGCTCTCCTGACAAAACCTCAAGCAATCTCGCGCAGGCGCTCGGCCGTCTGCAGGTCGACGGAGACGAGCTGGGAGACGCCCTGCTCGGCCATGGTGACGCCGAAGAGGCGGTTCATGCGGGCCATGGTGATCGGATTGTGGGTGATGATGACGAAGCGGGTCTCGGTGGAGGCCGCCATTTCGTCCATCAGATTGCAGTAGCGCTCGACATTGTGGTCGTCGAGCGGCGCATCCACTTCGTCGAGCACGCAGATCGGCGCCGGATTGGTGAGGAAGACGGCAAAGATCAGCGCCATTGCCGTCAGCGCCTGTTCGCCGCCGGAGAGCAGCGTCATGGTCTGCGGCTTCTTGCCAGGCGGACGGGCGAGGATTTCCAGGCCGGCTTCGAGCGGATCGTCGGATTCGATCAGCTGCAGCTCGGCGGTGCCGCCGCCGAACAGATGGGTGAACAGCCGCTGGAACTGGGCGTTGACGATGTCGAAGGCGGCGATCAGCCTCTCGCGGCCCTCGCGGTTGAGGCTCTGGATGGCGCCGCGCAGCTTGCGGATCGCATCGATGACGTCGTCGCGCTCCTTGATCAGCGCTTCGAGCTTCTCGCTCAGTTCCTTCTGCTCCTCATCGGCGCGCAGGTTGACGGCGCCGAGCCGCTCGCGCTCGATCCTCAGACGCTCCAGCTCGCGCTCGACCTCGCGCGGATCGGGAAGCGCCTGCATGGCCGGGCGGCCGGTCAGCTGCAGCGCCTCGTGGGGGGCGACGTTCAGGACCTCGCGGATGCGGCCTTCGCTTTCCTGCCGCTTCTCGCGGGCAGAGACCAGGCGCTCCTCGGCGCGGCCGCGGCGTTCGCGGCATTCGGCAAGTTCCGACAATGCCGTCGTCGCCTTTTGGTCGGCCTCGCGCTGGATGCGTTCTGCCTCAGCCAGCAGATCGCTGGCCTGGCGGCGCGCCTCCTCGGCCTTTTGCAATTCGCTGAGCAGGGCACGGCGCTTGTCGTCGAATTCATCAGGCGCCAATTCCAGCTCGGCTGCCTCTTCGCGCGCCTCTTCCTCGCGCTCGCGCAGCGTGGCGACATGATCTTCGCCGCTTGCCGCCCGCTGGCGCCAGGTCTCGCGCTCCTGGCCGATCGCCATGATGCGGCGCTGGCGGGCGTCGTTTTCCCTGGCCAGGCTTTCATGGCGGGCGCGGCTTTCGGCGAGCGCGCCGCGATCGGTCGCAACTTCGGCCTGCTGGAAGCGCAGCCGCTCGTCGATCGCGGTGAGATCGGGCGCGTCCTCCAGCTCGATGCGAGCACTTTCCTCCTGGACGGCGATCTCCTCCAGCTGCGCGCGCAGCTGGCTGGCGGCCTCGCTGACGACGTCGCGGCGGCGGATGAGATCGCCGGAGGCACGCTCGGCGGCGGCAAGCGCATCGCGGGCTTCGGCGAGATGGCGCGCCGACAGGCGGCTCATGTCGCGGGCCTCGGCAAGCCGGCGCTCCTCGGCGCGGATCGCCTCAGCGGCCGCCGCCTGCCGCTCCTCGGCTTCGGCAAGCACGTCGCGGGCAAGAGCGGCCTCGCCTTCGAGTTCGGCCAGGCGGTTCTTCTGGGCAAGGCGGAGGGCCGCGGCACTCGGGGCATCGGCGCCGGTGACATGGCCATCCCAACGATAGACGGCGCCCTCTTTGGTCACCAGCCGCTGGCCTGTTTTCAGCGCCGCCATCAGCAACTGCGCTTCCGCTTCCGCGACCAGGCCGATCTGGCGCAGGCGGCGGGTCAGCGCGGCGGGCGCGCGGACATGGTCGAGCAGCGGTGCTACACCGGTGGGAAGCGCGGGATCGGCGGCGCCGTCGCCATTGACCAACCAATGGGCCGGGGCCTCGGCATCGAGCGGCGATTCCAGATCGTCGCCAAGCGCAGCACCCAGGGCGGTTTCGAAGCCGCGATCGACCTTCAGCTCGTCGGCAACCGGCGGAAATTTACCGGCGGCGGCACCGGCAGCGAGCATGCGGGAAATGGTGCGCGCCTCGGTCTCCAGCGCATTCAGCGCCGAGCGGGCCTGCTCGACCGGGGCGCGCGACAGCGCCTCGGTCTGGCGGGCAGCAGTCAGCGCCTGTTCGACCACCTGGACGGCGGCGTCGGCGTCGGCGACGGCAATCTCGCCGGCCTCGACGATGGCGCGTTTTTCGTCCGGATCGGGCAGGCCTGATATCTTCTCGCCGATGGCGGAGAGTTCTTGGTTTGCCTCGTCCATCTGCCGTTCGAGACGCATCCGGCGGTCGGTGAGATCGCGGATGGCGCGTTCCAGCTGGTTGCGGCCGGCAGCGGCTTCCGCGCGCTCGGCCGTCAGCTGGGTGAAGATGCGCTCGCTATCGGCCAGTTTGGCCGCTGCGCCCTCGAAGGCCTCGCGGGTCTCCTCGGCATAACGGCCGGAATCGGCGAGGATTTCTGCAATCTCCGCCTCTTCGGCATCGAGCTTGGCCAGGATGACGGCATTGTCGGCCACCAGCCGCTCCTCGCGGCGAATATCCTCGGCAAGCTGGGCAAGACGGCGGGTCAGCTCGTCGCGGCGGCGCAGGATGCGGCCGGCATCTTCCTCGAGCTGGCTTCTGGCGATCTGCAGGCGCTGCAGCGCGGCGGCGGCACGGGCCTCGCCCTCGCGCAGTTCCGGCAGCTTCAGGCTGGCGATGCCCTGGTTCTTCGCCGCCTCCATCTGCAGCTGCGCCTTTTCGGCGACGACGGATGTCGCCTGGTTCAGCGCGCTGTCGGCCTCGGCCTCGGCTTCCTTCGCCTGCACCCAGCGGATATGCAAAAGCATCGCCTCGCGGGCGCGGATGTCGGCAGACAGTGTCTTGAAGCGGTTGGCCTGGCGGGCCTGGCGCTTCAGGCTCTCGATCTGGCTTTCGAGCTGCGAGGTGACGTCGTCGAGGCGCTCGAGATTGCCTTCGGCGGCGCGCAGCCGCAGTTCGGCCTCGTGGCGGCGGGAATGCAGGCCCGATATGCCGGCCGCCTCTTCCAGCAGCTGGCGGCGGGCCTGCGGCTTGGCCTGGATCAGCTCGCCGATGCGCCCCTGCCCGACCATCGACGGCGAACGCGCGCCGGTGGAGGCGTCGGCAAACAGCAGCTGCACATCCTTGGCGCGGCTTTCCTTGCCGTTGATGCGATAGAGCGAGCCCTGCTCGCGCTCGATGCGGCGGGTGACCTGGATCTCGTCGCTGTCATTGAAGGCGGCCGGTGCGGTGCGCTCGCCATTGTCGAGATAGAGCGCCACTTCGGCGGTGTTGCGCGCCGGGCGGTTGCCGGAACCGGAAAAGATCACGTCGTCCATGCCGGAGGCGCGCATGTTCTTGTAGGAATTCTCGCCCATCACCCAGCGCAGCGCCTCGACGAGGTTCGACTTGCCGCAGCCATTCGGCCCGACGACGCCGGTCAGCCCCCTTTCGATGATGAATTCCGTCGGCTCGACGAAGGATTTGAAGCCGACCAGGCGTAGCTTGTTGAACTTCATGCAGAAGCTCCGGCGCGCGGGGCGGGCTTGTCACGCAGCCACAAAAAAACGGGCGCACGGCTTTCGCCGTCGCCCGTTCTATCGAAACGATCCGGTTCAGAGCAGGCTGTCGATGAGCTTCGACATGGTGTCAACCGGCATGTCTCCAGAGTAGCGCTTGCCATTGATGAGGAAAGTCGGGGTGGCGTTGACGCCGAAATCCTTGGAACCTCTTTCCCGCGTGGCGTTCACTTCATCCAGAAGCTTCTGGTTCGTCAAGCATTTCGTGAAGCTATCCTCAGTAAATCCGGCAAGCTTCGACATCTGCAGCAGTGCGGCGCGGCCGTCATCGGCGGCGGCCCAGATCTGCTGCTGCTTGAACAGCATCGAAACCATCGGGAAATACTGTTCCGGCGTGCTCAACTGTTCCGGATTGGAAGAGCTGCAGCGGGCGAGCATGAAGGCTGCGGCGGCGCGCGGGTCGAAGGGGAATTCGCGGATGATGAACTGCACCTTGCCGCTGTCGACGTACTTCTGCTTGATCGTGTCGAAGGTGGTGTTGTGGAAGTGGGCGCAATGCGGGCAGGTCATCGACATATATTCGACGATCTTGACCGGGGCGTCGGCCTTGCCCAGCGCCATCTCCGGCAGCGCGCCGGGCTTCAGCACCTCGGCCATATCGACATCGCCGTCAGACTCCGGCATGTCGGTCGCCGCTGTGGCCGCCGTCTGCATGGTGTCGACATTGGTGCCGTCGGCCATGGTCTTGCCGGAAGACGAAGCATCGGCAGCGTCCTTGCTGTCGTTGCAGGCGACAAGCGCGACGGCAGCTGCGGCGATGGCGATACCGCTGAGCAGGCGGCGTTTCGTCAGTTGCATTTCGGACATCTGCATGGGTTCCCCATAACTAATGAGATTGACGGCGTGATTGTGCGATATAACGGCTTGCGGCCGCTCACAAGCCACGGATCACCAACTTCCTTCAAAGAATTGTGACCGTGATGGGACCAAAAGCGCACGTTGCGTCCGAAATCGGCGGTTCTCAGTTTTCACGGAAGGCCGAAGGCGTATTTCGGCCGGCATAAAACAGCCTCAACACCTGCACCCGATCGTTCACGATCCGGTAAGCGATCGTCACACGCCGCTCGAAAACCAGAATTCGCACGCCCGGGGCAAAATCCTCGCGCGGCGCTCCCCCTTCCGGCATGTCCTCGAGATCATGACAAACCTGCTTCAACCGGCGGATAAATTCGATGGCCGCCAAGGGATTGTCGGAATTCGTAGATATCAAGCAGATCCTTCTCTGCTCGCGGACGAAACGCAACCTTATGCGCCACCGCCCTCAGCCTTCATCCGCTCGGCGTGCAGACGTTCGAGCCGCTCGAAGACAAGATCGGCATCGATATCCGAACCCGGGCCGTCGATCGCCTCGCGGATTTTCAGACGCATGATTTCGTTGATCGCATCCTCTTCCCGGTCGAGCGCGCGCAATGCAGCGCGGATAACCTCGCTCGCCGAACTATAGGCGCCAGATTCCAGCCGCGCTTCCAGGCTTTTCTGCTGGCTGCCGAGCGTCACGGTAATAGGTTTGCTGCTGCGCATTCCTGTTACTCCCATCAAGTGATTACAGTGTAATACACTTGGAACGGAGTTCAAAAGAGGCTTTATGCTCAAGCTTTTAGCTGACGTTCGGCCGCTCGACCCGCCGCCGACCGGGCGGCCTGATCTTTGTATCTCGAAACAAAGTCCGGCGCTTCTGTTGTCGCGCCGGACTTCGCAGTCTACCGGATCACTTGCATTCGGGGTCGTCGCCGAAGCCCTTGCAGAAGAACTCGGCGGCATTTTCCTTGGTGATCATCTTCGACGCGATCTCGATTTCCATCGAGCCATCGTCCTTCTTCGTCAAAGTTCCGAGCTTTTCCAGCGCTGCGGTGTCGTTGGTGGCAAGCGCGTGCGCGGCAATGACGCCTTCAGGGGCGACGGTGGAATAGGTGAAGGTCGCGGTCAGATCGCCCTTGGCGACGGCGCGGATGGCGGCATTCTCGCCGTCGATGCCGATGATGAGGATGCCTTCCTTGTCACGGCCGGCAGCCTGGATCGCCCGCAGCGCCCCAAACGCCATATTGTCGTTATGGGCGTAAACGGCCTGGATCTGCCCGGCCGGGAAACGCTGAAGCGTGTCTTCCATGAACTTCAGCGCCTTTTCCTGGTCCCAGTCGGCGTGGGTTTCGGCGATCACCTTGATATCGGTGCCGGCAATGGCTTCGGCAAATCCTTCATGGCGCTCAACCGCGGGAGCGACAGCCGGGTCGCCCTTGATCTCGACGACGTTGCCCTTGCCCTTCAGCGCCTCGGCGATGTACTTGCCGGCAAGCGTGCCGATGGGCTTGTTGTGCGGGCCGACATGCAGCGTAACGGGAATATCGAGGCTGCGCTCGAGCGTGATCACCGGAATGCCGGCAGCCAGGACCTGCTTGATGGTCGGAGCGATAGCGGCGCTATCCTGCGCCGAAATCATCAGAACCTTCATGCCCTGGACCATCAGGCTTTCGACATCCGAAATCTGCTTTGCGGACTTGCCTTCCGCGTTGGTGACGAGCAGATCGACATCCTTGAAGTGTTCCGCCGCATAGGCCTGGTTGCGTTTGGTCATCGTGTTGCGGTGGGCCGAGTTCGAGCTCGCCTGCGAGAAGCCGATGATGATCTTGTCGGCGCTGAAGGCGGGTGCGGCCGTCAAGACGGTGGCGAGCCCGGCGGAGATGATGAGCATACGTCTGGTGATGTTGAGCATTTTAAGTCCTCCCTCTGGTTAACACGCTACTTGCGTGGTTTTCTTCCGGCTTCGAGCAGCACGGCAAGAACGATGATCGCACCCTTCACCACCTGCTGTGAGAATGGTGAAACGCCTGCGAGATTGAGAATGTTTGCGATGATGGCCAGCACCATGGCGCCGCCGATCGTGCCGAGAACGGTTCCTTCGCCGCCGAACAGCGACGTGCCGCCGATCACTGTGATCGTGATCGCCTCCAGTTCGAGGCCGAGGCCGGAATTCGGGTCGCCGACGGACAGCCGGGACAGGAAAATCAGGCCGGAAAGTGCTGCCAGAACACCACAAATGATGTAGACGCTGAAGATGACGAGCGGCACGTTGATGCCGGAGAGCCTCGCCGCTTCCTCATTGCTGCCGACCGCATAGATGGCCCGGCCGAACTGCGTGAAGCTGAGCACGACGGCGGCGATGATGCAGACTGCCGCAAAGACGTAGATCGGTGTCGGCACGCCCAACATGTAGCCGCCGCCGAGCACGAAGAAACTGTCGGCGAGCTTTCCCGGGTTGACGGTTCCACCATCGGCGATCATCAGCGCGAAGCCGCGCACCATGACCATGCAGCCGAGCGTCATGATGAAGGCCGGAATGCGGAAATAGGAAATGCCGAAGCCGTTGACGCAGCCGACGAGGGCGCCGATGGCGATACAGATCAGCACCATCAGCGGGATGGGCATCCCCTGCTCCATCAGGACCGCGCCGGTGACGCCAACCAGCGCGACGATCGACCCAACGGAAAGATCGATCCCCTTGGTGAGGATCACGAATGTCATGCCGATGCCGAGGATCCCGTAGAGGGCGACCTGCCTCAGGACGTTCAGGATATTGATAGGATTGAGAAAATGAGGAGAGATCAGCGAGGCGGCGATGATCAGTACGATCAATGCACCGGCAAGACCCGTTCCGCGCGGAAGATATTTCATGGTAGTCCCCTCATTAATGTAGTGCCGCGAAGTGCATGACGTCTTCTTCGGTTGCGGTGCGCGCGTCGAGTTCAGCCGTCACCTCACCCTCTCTCAAAACGTAGAGCCGGTCGCACAAACCAAGGATTTCCGGCAGTTCGGAAGAAGCCATGACGATTGCCAGCCCACGGGCTTCGGCCAGTTCGACCAGCAGGTCGTAGATCTCGCGCTTGGCTCCGACATCGACGCCGCGTGTGGGTTCGTCGGCCAGCAGAATCTCGCATCCGGCGCTGACGAGCCGCGCCAGCACGCATTTCTGCTGATTGCCGCCCGAAAGGTTCTGCGTCGCTGCCGCGGCGTTCGGCGTCCTGATCCGCAGCCGCTCGATCAGACCGTTGACGATTTTGCGCTCGCGGCGGAGCGACAGAAGCCCGAAACGGACGATCTGCGCGAGGCTGGCCGACATGATGTTGAAGCCGACGCTCTGTATCAGGAAGAGGCCTTCCGTCTTGCGGTCTTCCGGCACCAGGCCGAGCCCCTTGGTGATGCCGGCGCGCGGCGAACCGATGCTGGCCATCGCGCCGTTGATCCTAACCTCGCCGGCACCGCGCGGGTCAGCGCCGTAGATGGCGCGCAGAAGCTCGGTGCGGCCCGCACCCGCCAGCCCGAAAAGACCGACAATCTCGCCCTTTCGAACATGGATGCTGACGTTTTTGAGCAGCGCTGGCGTCGAAATGCCTTGAGCGGACAGCGCTTCCTCGCCGATCCGGGGCGTGCGGGTGGGAAAGACGTCGCCCACTTCCCGGCCGACCATGCTGCGAATGAGATCGTCCGTCGTCAGGCCATTGGAAGGTCCGTTGTGGATGACTGTGCCGTCGCGCAGGATGGTGACCGTGTCGCTCAGTTCGAAAACCTCGCGCAGGCGATGCGAAATATAGACGAAGGCAACGCCGCTCTCACGAGCCAGCTGCCGGACAACCCGGAATAGCTGGTCGATCTCTGCCTGCGCCAACACCGCCGACGGCTCGTCGAGAACGATGATCTTCGCATTGCGGGCCAGCGCCTTGGCGATCTCGACCATCTGGCGCTTGGCAACGGAGAGCGTGCCGATCCGTGCGGTCGGATCGACATCGAAACCGAGCCGGTCAACGACCTCCATCGTCCGGCGTTTTGCCTCGCCCCAGTCGATCAGGGCGCCCTTGCATGGCAGCCGCCCCATCAGAACGTTTTCGGCGACGGTCAGGTGCGGCGCCTGCGCCAGTTCCTGATAGATGACCGCGACGCCGCGGGCAATCATTCCGGCCGGCGTCGGATCGAGCACCGCTTCGCCGAAAAGCTCGATGCTCCCCTCGTCGGCCGAATAGGCGCCGGAGAGGATCTTCATCAGCGTCGATTTTCCGGCCCCGTTTTCACCCACCAACGCCCTGATTTCCCCGGGCTGCAGAGAAAACGACACGCCCTTCAGGGCGCGCACGCCCGGAAAGGATTTGGTGATCCCAGCAAGAGCCAGCGCCGACGTCATTTCAATGCCCTCCGCAGCCGCAGGAGCGGCGAATTACCAATTTTGCCGGCAGACGGACCTGCCGCGCGTTTTCCGTGCTCGATTTGATCCGCCTGGCCAGCATTTCCGCAGCCTGCATGCCGATCATCTCGCTCGGCTGCGCCATGACGGTCAGCCGCGGCTCGAAACAGTCGGCCCAATCGAAATCGTCAAAGCCGATCAGCGCCAGATCCTCGGAGATGCGCAATCCAAGATCCCGCACCGCGCGCATGACGCCGATTGTGGCCAGATTGTTGCCCGAGGCGATCGCCGTCGGTCGGTCCGCCCGACTGAGGATCGCAAGCGCCGACTGGCGTGCATCCGCGCTGTTCGCATTGCCTTCGCTCATCACGCTACGATCGATCTCGAGCCCGTGCTTGCGCATGGCGCCGACATATCCACGCACGCGTTCGATCGTGGAAAGCAGCCCCGGCTCGCCGGCGATGAGGCCGATGCGGCGGTGGCCGTGGCCCACCAGATGGTCGATCAGCGTCTCCATCGCCGTCTCATTGTCCAGGCAAACCCCATCCGCATCGGCAACCGTCAGACGGTCGACGAGCACGAAGGGCATGCGAGACGATTTGAGATAGTCGATGGCTCGATTTTCCGGATCACAGGATGGAGCCAGAATTACCCCATCCACCCGCCGCTGAACGAGTTCACGGACCAGCCGCAACTCGGTCTCGGGATCGTTCTGCGTGTCGCAGAGAAAAACGAGCTGCCCGATGGCGGCGCAGGCTCGCTCGATAGAAGATACGATATCGTTGAAATAGTAATTGGTGCTGATCGAGATCGCGATACCCACCGCGTCGGTCGAGGATCGCACCAGAGACCGGGCCACAGCGTTCGGCACGAATCCGAGACTTTCGATCGCGTCCTTGACGAGCGCCGCCGTCGCTTCGTTCACATGCCGGGTGCCGTTGACGACGTGCGACACGGTCGAGACCGAGACTCCCGCGGCGCGTGCAACGTCAGTAATTGTCGCCATGATTGAAGACCTCCCCGTCACGCCTGACGCGCAGCTTCAAATTGCCGCCGCGTCAATTCCCAGAACAAAATCGAAAGATTCAACCACCCTGAACAAGCCTCCTCAGCCTCGGCGGTCACCCGGCCCATTTCATCCTCCAATGAAATGCTGAAAACCGCTATATGGCCATCGAAACGTTTGCGCAAGCGTTTTCTTCTGCGATTTATGGTGATATACGGATGCAAAGGGAGGAACGAACATGGCACTGAAAAACATTCCCGGGATTCTTTGCCCGGATCTTTTGTGGCTATTGAGCGCGATGGGCCACGGCGACGAGATCGCCATCGTCGACAAGAATTTCTCGGCGTGCCGCGTGTCGAAAAAGACCGTCAGCGGCAAACTCGTGTCAATGAACGGGGCCAGCGCGCCAGACGCCATAGCGGCGATCCTGGCGGTCATGCCGCTCGATCATTTCGTCGAACAGCCGCTCATGCATATGGAGGATCCGGATCAGACAGGCATCATGATGCCGGTTCATGCGGATGTGGAATTGCTCTGCTCGACGGCGGAAAAGCGAAGCATCACGAGCAGGCCCATCGAGCGCTTCGCCTACTATCCACTGGCTGAATCTTGCTTTGCCGTGGTTCAGACGGGGGAGATCCGGCCCTATGGCAACTTCATCTTGAAGAAGGGTGTCGTTTAGCGGCGGTCCTGGACGTCAGCGCTGATTCCCCCGCTTCCCCATCACCGCGGTCCCTAAGCGCTGGATCGCCTGGCGCAGCTTGTCGTTCTCGATCCCCTCCATCATGCCTTCGAGCTTGCGGGCGGCTTCGCCCTTCAAGGGCGCCGGGGTGCGGGAGCGGCGGGCGGGGTTTGAGACGGGCTTCTGGACGATGCGGATCTGGTGGACGGCGGCGAAGCCGAAGAAGCTGTTGATGCGCTGGATGAGTTCGCCCTGGGCATGGGTGAGGAACAGCGCGCGCGCGCCTTCGCAGGCGATGGTGAGCACACCGGGGCGGAAGCCGCCGGCCTCATTGCCGCCGCGGGCCCAGGCGATTTTTTCCGGCCGGGTGCAATCGGCGAAATCCTCGCCGGCGATTTCGCTCCACGAGCCGAGCAGCGCCGTGTTGATGCCGGCGCGCCGCGCCAGGACGGGATCGATCAGCCCGTTCGCCAGCTCGGAAATCTGCTTTACATCTTTGCGTGGATAACTCATCGAAACCCTTGGGCGCCGCCGCCAATCGCACAGGCAATCGGCGCGGCCGACTTGATCGCGCGGCATTGCTTCGCCAAGTATAGGCACTTCCCCCCATCGCGGCAAATCATGACGATCACCACACTCGACACGCCCTCGGCAAAGGCCCTCCTCGACTGGTATGATCGCCACCACCGCGACCTGCCCTGGCGTGTCTCGCCCGGCATGGCGGCCCGCGGCGTCAAGGCCGATCCCTATCACGTCTGGCTTTCGGAAGTGATGCTGCAGCAGACGACGGTGCAGGCGGTCAAACCCTATTTCGAGCGGTTTCTCAAGCGCTGGCCCGAGGTGACCGATCTTGCCGCGGCGGAGAACGACGCTGTCATGGCCGCCTGGGCGGGGCTCGGCTATTACGCCCGGGCTCGCAACCTGAAGAAATGCGCCGAGGCGGTGGCGACAGAGCATGGCGGCATCTTTCCCGATACCGAAGAGGGGCTGAGGTCGCTCCCCGGCATCGGCGACTATACGGCCGCCGCCGTCGCGGCCATCGCCTTCAACCGGCAGGCGGCCGTGATGGACGGCAATGTCGAGCGGGTGATCTCCAGGCTCTATGCGATCGAAACACCGCTGCCGGCTGCAAAGCCCGCGATGAAGGAGAAGGTGGCGCTACTGACACCGGCCGCGCGGCCCGGCGATTTCGCCCAGGCGATGATGGATCTCGGGGCGACGATCTGCACGCCGAAGCGGCCGGCCTGTTCGCTCTGTCCGTTCCGCGGCGCCTGCGAGGCGCTCAAGCTTTCCGATCCCGAACTGTTTCCGGTCAAGGCGGCGAAGAAAGAGAAGCCTGTGCGCTATGGCGCAGCCTTCATCGCGGTGACCGGTGACGGCGAAATCCTGCTGCGGCGGCGCATCGACAGCGGCCTGCTCGGCGGCATGACCGAGGTGCCGACGACAGCCTGGACGGCGCGCATCGACGGCGAGACCTCGGCTGCGGCCGCACCCTTCGAGGCGGCATGGCAGGCCTCTGGCACCGTCATCCACGTCTTCACCCATTTCGAGCTCAGGCTGTCGATCTGGCGCGCAGCGATTGCCGATAAGGTCGGCACGAATGACGGATGGTGGGAGCCGGTTACAAATCTTGAAGCGCAGGCGCTGCCGACCGTCATGAAAAAAGCGATCGCAGCGGCTATTCCTCTCGCGTTTAAAACATCCAAGGGATGACCATGACCACCGGCATAAAGCATATTGTTTTCGATATCGGCAAAGTCCTCATTCATTACGACCCGCATCTTCCCTTCAGCCGCCTGATCCCGGATGAGGCCGAGCGCAACTGGTTCTTCGCCAATATCTGCACCCATGACTGGAACATCGAGCAGGACCGCGGCCGCACATGGGCGGAGGCCGAAGCGCTGCTGATCGAACAGCACCCGGCACGTGAGGAACAGATCCGCGCCTTCCGCAAATATTGGCACGAGATGGTGCCGCACGCCTATGAGGACAGCGTCGCGATCATGGAGGGGCTGATCGCCGAAGGGCGCGACGTGACGATGCTGACCAACTTCGCCTCCGACACCTTCCGCGAGGCGCAGCAACGCTTCCCCTTCCTCAACCGACCGCGCGGCGTCACCGTTTCCGGCGATGTCGGCCTGATCAAGCCGGATATCGCCATCTACGAGACGCATACGAAAAGCTTCGGCCTCGATCCCGCGGCCACGATCTTCATCGACGACGCGCCGGTCAATGTCGAAGGCGCCAAGGCCTATGGCTGGAATGCGGTGCTGTTTTCGGGTGCGGAGAAGCTGCGCAGCGATCTCGCCGCTTACGGATTGAAGGTCTGAGATCCATGGCTTTCGACCCCGCAGAAGAAATCGAGCGCTTTCACGCCGCCATCAACGCCCTCGATTTTCCCGCCATCGAGGCCTATTTCGCCGAGGATGCGACCTATGTCTCGAACGGCGTCGGCAGTCTTGCCGGCCGGCCTGAGATCATGGCTGCCTTCCGGCGCTATTTCGACGACTATCCCGATCAGACGGCGGAAAATTCGCTGGTGGAAACGTTGACGCCGCTCTCCGGCCGATCGGTCTGGTCGGTGCGCGCCACCCACAGCAAGACGGGCAAGCCGCTGATCCGCGAGGGTGAGGAGACAATCACCTTCAATGCGGAAGGGCGCGTCACGCGGGTCGAGGTCACCGATTATCAAGAGTTCTGATGACCGCGTTCCAGCAAAACCGCTGCGCAGTTTTGCTGGTACAGCGCAAATAGAAGACGCCCGGAGCTTGAACTCCGGGCGCCTTGGCCTTCTCCCGCAACTGGAGGGAAATCGGAAGAAGGTATCTCGATCTTGCGAAGGTGGTGCTCACTCCACCTTTGCCAGATCACTGCGGATGACGGACCTGAGATCGTCGATCGGGCGCAGGGACTGCCCGTCTTCGAAATGCCAGAAGGTCCATCCGTTGCATGCATCGAGACCCTGCACCTTGGCGCCGAGACGATGAATGGAGCCGGCCTCGCCGCCCGAGGCCACGGTGCCGTCGGCGCGCACGATGGCGCTGTAGCGGCGCTTGGCATCGGTCAGCACCTGGCCGGGCTTGATCAGGCCGCTTTCGACCAGCACGTTGAAGGCGACGCGGACTTCGGCCTTCTTGCCGGTCATGACGGTCAGTTCCGCCTTGCCGAGCGGCTCGACGGCGGCGATGCGGGCCGAGGCCGCATCGATATAATCCTGTTCGCGCTCGATGCCGACGAAGTGGCGGCCAAGACGCTTGGCGACCGCACCCGTCGTTCCCGAGCCGAAGAAGGGATCGAGCACGATATCGCCGGGCTTGGTCGAGGCCATGATGACGCGGGCAAGCAGCGCTTCCGGCTTCTGCGTCGGATGCACCTTCTTGCCATCCTCGCCCTTCAGCCGCTCGCCGCCATTGCAGATCGGGAACAGCCAGTCGGAGCGCATCTGCACGTCGTCATTGGCCGCCTTCATCGCATCGTAATTGAAGGTATAGCCCTTGGCCTTGGCGTTGGGGCTCGCCCAGATCATCGTCTCATGGGCGTTCTGGAAACGGCGGCCCTTGAAATTCGGCATCGGGTTGGTCTTGCGCCAGATGATGTCGTTGAGGATCCAGAAGTTCAGATCCTGCAGCGTGGCGCCGACGCGGAAGATATTGTGGTAGGAGCCGATCACCCAGATCGAGCCTGTCGGCTTCAGCACCCGCCGGCAGGCCAGCAACCAGGCGCGGGTGAAGGCGTCGTAGGCCTCGAAGGAGGCGAACTGATCCCATTCGTCGTCGACCGCATCGACCAGCGACTGGTCGGGACGATGCAGCGTTCCGCCGAGCTGGAGATTATACGGCGGGTCGGCAAAGATGATATCGACGGAGTGGCTGGGCAAAGCTTCAAGGGCACTGACGCAATCGCCCTTGATGATCGTGTCAACCCAGGAATCCGACCGGGATCCCGGCCGGGAATCCGACTTGACGGAAGCCTTGAGGTCGGCAAGCGGAAAAACTGATGCCATTCTGATACTCACTCATACGCTCTACGCTTAACTGTCCGTTATGGTTACGCAACTTAGTTACCAAAGCCTGAAGGGGTGGCCGATTTCGGGAATTTATTCGAGCGGCCGGCTGCCGGGCGGCGGCAAGATTGCCGCCGCCGGCGATCAGGCAGCATCGTGAACCCTGCGGCTGTCATCAGGCGCTTCGTCGCGTTCGAACATCCCGTAATCGCGGACGACGCTGGCGATCCGCAGGCGGTAATCGGCGAAGATGCCGCCGCGTCCGGCCTGCTGCGCGGCCCGGTGCGCCTCGAGATTGCGCCATTCCCTCACCGCCGCCTCGTCGCGGAAAAAGGAAAGCGATAAAAGCTTGCCGCGGTTCGTCAGGCTTTCGAAACGCTCGATCGAGATGAAGCCGTCGATCTTTTCGAGCTCGCTGCGCAACTCGCCGGCGAGATCGAGATATCTATGGCGTTCGCCCATATAGGGCACGACTTCGAAGATGACGGCGATCATGGCAGCACCAGCTTGGCGTGAGAGGCGGAGACGTTTTTGAGGAAGATGCGATCCTCCTTCAGGATGAAGCGCTCGCGTCTGGCAAATTCGTAATTCTCGCGGCCGAGCGGGTCGGACGCCAGCCGGGCGCGATAGGCTTCGTAGGCGGCGAGGCTCTCGATATTGTAGACGCCGTAAGCCGTCGTCGCCGATCCCTCGTGCGGGCCGTAATAACCGATCAGGTCGGCACCGTTCTTCGGAATCGCCTGGCCCCAGTTGCGGGCATATTCGGCAAACGCCTCCTTCTTGAAGGGGTCGATCTCATAACGGATGAAGCAGGTGATCATATCGTTTCTCCTTTGCTGTCTCAGTGCTCTCCTGGGCCGTTTTCGCACATTGCCTGACGGCGATGCTTCGGTTACGATCGAACTATGAAGGAAGGCCCAGACATTGCGCAGATCGGCGCGCTGATCGGCGATCCCGCCCGCGCCAACATGCTGGCGGCACTCACCGGCGGCCGGGCGCTGACGGCGACCGAGCTTGCCGGCGTCGGCGGCATCACCGTGCAGACGGCGAGCACGCATCTGGCCAAGCTCGAAGCCGGCGGGCTGCTGACCCAGCGCAAGCAGGGACGCCACCGCTATTTCACCCTCGCCGACGAAGCCGTCGCCCGGCTGATCGAAAGCATGATGGGCTTTGCCGCCGGACGCGGGCATCTGCGCCACCGGCCGGGACCGAAGGAGCCGGCGCTGCGCAAGGCGCGCATCTGCTACGATCACCTTGCCGGCGATTACGGCGTGCGCATGCTCGACAGCCTGATCGCCTCCGGTTCGATCGAGGCGGTCGGCGAAGGCCTGGCGCTGACGGAAAAGGGCGAAAACGATCTCAAATGCATTGGCATCGATGTCGGCGACCTCAGATCCTCGCGCCGCCCGCTCTGCCGCTCCTGCCTCGACTGGAGCGAAAGACGCGCCCACCTCGCCGGCAGCCTCGGCAAGGCCCTGCTGTCAAGCTTCCTCGACAAAGGCTGGGCGCGGCGGACGGCGGAAAGCCGCTCGATCCTGTTTTCCCCGGAAGGCGACCGGCAGTTCCTGAAACTTTTTCCGGTCGATGGCTAATCGAAAGGTGCGTTGTCCTTACCTCGCGAAGCCCCTGAGAATAGGTATGCCGCAGCTTTTCAATGTCTTGACGACACGCGGGACTCGAATGTATCCAGATGACCTCTTTGCGCTGATCGGCATTTACCATCAGTGGGGTCTTTCGCTTGGTCTAGGCGGGTTGGCTTTCAGGTTCCAATTTAATTGAAGTCCGCCCAATAGAAATGGGGAAAGCCTTGCTCAATAAACTACCGAGTTGACTGCGATACCTTTTCTTAGTTTTTCCTGTGGAAAATCAAAGGCGATTGCCACGCCGCCTCTGGACTTTAATGCCTTGCGTAGAGCTTACCTCTTTAGGTTATGGTGATTGACATGATCGGGCAGCATGCGTAAATTGATAATCACTTCGCGCGATCTAAGTGCTTGCGCGGTTTGTGTTTATCTCAGGGGGCTGTCATGTAACCGCCGGTGAACCTAATCAAAGTTAGATCGCATTCAAAAGGCCGCCATAGCGGCCTTTGTTGTGTTTACAACGCGACTTGTATCGCCGCGTTGATGCAATAAGTAATATCTTCCCCCGCCGATCTGGCTTCGGCTAGAAGCCGTTTTATGCTGTAGTCGTAGTCGTAAATGTATCGCTCTTGCGCATCGGGTCTTACAATCCCTATAACGCCGTACCAGAGCATCAACTTAAATGCATCCTCCAAGCCCTCCCCGGCTAGGCCAGCCGCGGAAAAGCGGCTTAGCACTTCTTGCTTTTGGACGTGCTTTGAAATGCCAATCAGTTCGAAAAGGATATCTGCAGATAGCCCCGAAGCATCCCGGATTTCAAATCCAAACTCCGAGATCAAATAGTTTGCATGCTGGCGAACAGCGTCAACAAGATCGGCTTCTGTGACTTTCGCATTACCTCGGTTAATTGCATTTGCGATTGAATTTTCAACAATGGTGATGAGAAACCGCGGCCGCATTAACGAATGCTCGACACAATAATCAAATGAGTCTTTGCCATTCACCTTGGCTTCAAAATGCTCCCCCCACAACATTGAAAAAGGCACATTGTGTCTTCCTGTTGAAGCCTCCAGGCGTCGATAAATAACCATACGAAGCTTAGCTGGGTCATTCCAGTCCATTCGAATTTGCCCAGCTTTACCCCGATCCGGGGTCTGCTCTACAAGCAATTCATATATGTCATTGCGCAAGAATACGACACTGGCAAAAATCCTGTCGGCGGCATCCAAATCTCTTTTGATCTTATCAAGGCTCTCAACCATGATCCGGATCATTCTGACGTCAAACTCCTCAACACCCTTGGTAGGCCATCCCTTGTCGATATTATCAAAGAGAAGGAGGATATTCGTTTTCGGATCGGAATATTGAATTATCAGTTGCTTGATGCGGTTGATCCCACCTCTGAAAACAATATTGGTCAGCTTATCTGCCTGGAGAGTGCCGCCCTTCGACTTGGCGGAATTCACTTCCATAGTGACGTACTTGCTAAGCCGGTTGATGCGGGCCGTAAAGTCACCGCTGTCAGTAATCCCGAACTCCCTTAAAGCCGCATCAATCTCTGACAAGGCCTGAAGCGCCTGGACTTCGAATTTGGACCGAAACTCGTATTCTCTTTTGATTGTAAAGAGCATTTCGGAAAGAAACACAAAATACCAGAACGCCGCCAACGTGTGATCAAAGACTCCAACGTCTACAAGCTTCAGCAATTCTTGTCGAAAAAGACTTAGTTGATGAGATTCAGGTTTTAGGTCTGTGACCTGCGTGTTCTTCCTTGAACGAACGACGTCGCGAACCATAAAAAAGATGGCAGTTTTTCCAGAACCTTTTCGTCCCGATACAACCGTGACTTCGCCTCTGAGCGTACGGACATATTCGGATGTTTCAACAAAGTAATTTTCAAGGCTGCGAAATTCGTTCTCTGCAGCAGATGCACCTAAAGAAAGAGCCTGTAGTTTGGTACGAGCATGCGTCCTGCGCGATTGTGGTTCTTGGGTAGCGAGAAGAGCTTCAACACAGAATGCCATGACTCTTTTTTCGATGTCATCTTCATTTGCGAAGCTCTCCACGATATCACGATAATCAGCCGGAACGGCCCCCTGGGAGCCGCTTTGCTGCAACATCATTGTCCTTTTGCCCATTCCATGACTTAGCCCCGCGAGGAATGCCGCGCGGAGATTGTGCCTAGATGAATCGTCAATGCTGTTCGATAAAAGTGGAATAACCACACCAACGGACGCCGATACTTCAGCAATTGCATTGATCGTTGCAAATCTCGTAGTCTCGATTGGATCAAAGCTTCGGTAAAATACCTTAGAATCTTTAACCGCAGAAACTATCGCGTTTCTAAAATCTGTTTTTCGTGTCGCATCCAGCACAAAAAGAGGCTGTGTAACGTTCAGAGCTTTGGAATAAAGCTCTATGAGGTTGGTTGACGGTAGCGATCTAAACAGTTCGACCAGTTGATCTGCGTTTTCATAAGTGCTGTAGCCAATTGTATCAAAAAAACCGTCGAGCTGTAGGTTCTTTGTTGCATCTGCAAATGCAACATTGACAACAGGCGCAATCGCTTTGCCCCTGCCTATGGCGTACCCAATTTCGTAATAAACGTTTAGATTTGGTACCGTGACATCGCAAATAAGGACATCGGCCCCGTTAACGTTCGCGCGTACCTGATCTGCAACGCCTGCTCCGAAGATCTCCATCTGAGGCCATGGAGTTAATCCGACGTCTAATATTTTTGGTTTTGCTTTGTCGCACGCAGATTTAATTGTGTTCGCCAGGTCTGCCGGCGCACCCGGGTATGCAAAGAAAGCTTTTCGGAAAGCCATTGGTCGTCCCCTCCCTGGCCGCCCCGATTCGGCCCAAGACAATATTTTTGAGCAGACATCAACGGGCACACAACTGCAAGAGGATTACATTTCTAGTTGTGGATCATTTTTGACATGGGTGGCCGCTGCCGGGCTGCTCGTCCCAGCGAAAAGGGCGCCGGCAGCCCTGCTGTCAAGCTTCCTCGACAAGGGCTGGGCGCGGCGGACGGCGGAAAGCCGCTCGATCCTGTTCTCGCCGGAGGGCGACCGGCAGTTTCTGAAGCTTTTTCCGGTCGATCCGTAGCTTATTGCCGATCTGCAAGAGGTTCCAAGGCAGTATCCGGCTGCCTCATGCCCCTGCCCGCTTTTCATCTTCCTGCCGCACATGCGCCCGCAGCGCCGCGAGAGTGAGCGCCAGCGCCGCGTGGTTGCTCTCGGCTTCGCCGAGCACGCTTTCGCCCTCATCGATTTCGCGCAGCTGCGCACCGTAAAGCGACTCGTCCGATGTCTGGCGGCCGCAGGCGAGGTGCCAAACAGCATCCGGCTGCACCTCCCGGCACAGATCGATGGCGTGATTGACATCATGGGTGAAGGAGCGCGCCATCAGGAAACCATGCGGCGACTTGATACTGCTCGGCATATAGTCGTGGGGACCGTCGAAATCGTCCGGTTCGGCCGGACGGAGTTGCTTCAGCAGGAAAGCACAGGTGATGAAGGCGTCGATCCGGCTGTCGGGCATATCAGTCTTTTCCAGGGTCTCGATGATGTCCTCGATCGTCATGCGGTCTTCCTCTTCGTCCGTTCCTTGGCATGCCGCTTGTTCTCCTCCCCATAGCGGCGGTGACGTCCTCCTCGATCGCCATCTAGTGCATGAGAATGCCAAAGGTAGTCCTGGGGCTTCGGTTAGAACTGCATGACGCGGATTTGATGGATCTCGCGCCGTCCTCAACGAAGGCGCAGTCTGCCGTTTCGGTAACAGGCTCGCCTGCTGCCGGTCCATGTTCTCTCGGTACTCGCACGCTATCGGCGACTTAGCTCTGGCAGCCCTTCTTCCTCATCTTCCTTTCGACCTTGGCTCTCTTGTCGGTGCCATCCCCGGCATGCTTTCCGCCGGTCAGGGCATTATCCTTCATCGCCTGCAGCTGCGCACAGCTTCGGTGCTTGCCCCTGGCGATGACGTCGGTGGATGTGAAGGCAAACAGCAGCACTACGGCTGCCGCCGGTCGGACGAAAGCTGAAAGCCTCATGGTCCCTCTCCTTGTGCACCTGCATGCTACGCCTGAGACCATGAAGCAGCAATGAGCGGCCACGATGGGCGGATCAACCTTTCATCGAAAATGAAATATCGAATGCAACCTGTTGTTTTCACGCCACTAAGGACCGGTGCTGAGAAATCATTAAGCATATTCCGGTACTCTCACGTTCTAAATTAACGAGAGAGCCCTGTCATGGCGTCGATCCAGCATAAGATCATCATTGCGAGCATCGCGATTTTCGCCTTGGCGGGTGGCGCCACGGGGGTCGGCATCTGGTCGGCCTCGACCCTCTCGGAAAACAACGCCGACGTTGCCCGGTCGGCGCAAATTCTGCGCAACCACATGCAGGCAGACATGATGCATGACGCGATGCGCGCGGACGTGCTGGCATCGATGCTGGCGTCCAATCCGGCAGCGGGCATAGAAGCGGCCGCGGTGAAGGCGGACCTGGTGGAACACGACGCGTCGTTTCGCGAGATGATTGCCGCCAACAAGGCGCTTGCCGCCGACGACAAGACCAAAGCGCTGCTTGCCAGCATCGAACCTCCGCTTCTGAGCTATATCGAGAGCGCCACGAAAATCGTGGATCTGGCGAGCCAGGATCCCTCGGCAGCATTGAAGGCCTTGCCCGCATTCATGCAGCAGTTCTCGACGTTGGAAACGGCCATGGAACAGGCCGGCGACGAGATCACCGCCGCGTCAGACGAAATCTCCAAGCGTAGCGCCGACGTCAAGGCTTCGGTCGATATCGCTCTGAAAGCACTTCTGGCCGCAGCCGCATTGTTCGCCATTGGTCTCTATTTCCTGACGCGGAAGACAGTAACCAAGCCGATCCTGGCGCTTTCCAACGATATGCAAAGGCTTGCCGGCGGTGACACGGCCATTGCCTGCACCGGGATCGGCCGCTCGGACGAAATCGGAACGATGGCATCGGCCGTCGAAATCTTCCGCCAGGCGGCAATTGCCAACAGGCAGCTCGAGCAAGATGCCGAGGCAGCCCGGTTGCAGGGCGAAACCGAACGGCTGACGGCCCGCAAACAGGCCGACGAAGATGCAGCCGTTCGGCTGCGGGCGGCAACATCCGGCCTTGCCGCCGGCCTGAAGCGGCTTGCATCCGGCGATCTCGCCTTCCAGATCGACGAGCCGTTCGCACCTGATTTCGAGGGCCTCCGGCATGATTTCAACATGTCGATCCGCCAGCTCGACCAAACGCTCGGCGCCATTGCGGCCGCCATTGCCGCGATCGACGAAGGCACCCGGGAAATCGCATCCGGGGCCGGCGATCTGTCAAAACGCACCGAACAGCAGGCTGCCTCGCTCGAAGAAACCGCCGCAGCGCTCGATCAGATCACCGCCAATGTCTCGAACTCGAGCAAGCGCACCGACGAGGCGCGCAGTGAAGCGACCGATGCGAACCGCAATGCCGCCAAGTCTTCGGAGGTCGTGTCGCATGCCGAAGAGGCGATGCGCCGCATCGAGGCTTCGTCGCAGCAGATCTCCAGCATTATCGGCGTGATCGACGAGATCGCCTTCCAGACCAACCTGCTGGCGCTGAACGCCGGCGTCGAAGCGGCGCGCGCCGGAGAGGCGGGCAAGGGCTTTGCGGTGGTGGCCCAGGAAGTGCGCGAACTCGCGCAGAGATCGGCCCAGGCGGCAAAGGAAATCAAAGGTCACATCCAGAAATCGTCGGTGGAAGTGGAAAGCGGCGTCAAGCTGGTTCTCGACACCAGCCAGGTTCTGAAGGCGATCAGCGAACAGATCGCCCGCATCAATCAGCACATGGATGCCATCGCCGTCTCGGCAAGAGAGCAGTCGACCGGCCTTGCCGAAGTCAATACCGCCGTCAATTCCATGGATCAGGTGACCCAGCAGAACGCGGCGATGGTGGAGCAGTCAACCGCGGCATCCGGTCATCTCGCCGAGGAAGCCGCCAAGCTGCGTGAACTCGTTTCCCGGTTCAAGCTGCGCGCGACGGCTTCGACGCCATCTGCCGCTGGACGCCGGAGCGGGCAGCTGGCAGCCTGACGGCTTCTGTCTGCTCGCCATTTCCATTCCCGCGACGCCGGGGGTCTCAGATCATCGCGGCTGCCGCTCCTGCCTCGACTGTAACGAAAGGCGGGCTGATCTTGCCGGCCGTCTCGGCGGGGCCCTGCTGTCAAGTTTCTTCGACAAAGTCTGGGCGCGCCGGGCGGCGGAAAGTCGCCCGATCATCTTCTCAGCGGAAGGCGACCGGCAGCGACTGCACCCTCCGGCAGTGGCAGCAGAGCCTATCCAAGAGGGCGGGTGATAAATCAGATCAAAGTCCACCACCCCTCACCCGCAGCATCGAGGACATCTAGCGCAGCCTGATGCCAATAGGTTCGTTTGCAGATCAAAAACGGCAAAAGATTCAACACGCCATTGGAAATACAAATCAAACAATAAATGGTTGCGTTGACTCTAATATGCTACCTGTTGTTTAATGACGATGTCATTAACGGAGGAACGCAAGATGTCCGTCACGTTAAATTCTCCAATCTCATGGAAAAATCCATCTGCCGACGACAGCACTATGCTTGACAACCTTCAGCCAAACATCATCAAGGCGCATGTTCGTGAGTTTTTGACTCTGTTTTTTCTGCGGTTTGACGATAAGGAAGCTGCGAAAAACTTCCTTCGGGCAATTTCCACGACGCTGATGAAATCGGCAAAGCAACATTTAATGGAAATTGAAGCATTCAAAGCCAAACCTTCGACGCCGGGAACGCCGTACATCGGGCTTGGCCTTACTAACGAGGGCTATCAAGCCCTCCAAATCGCCCAAAGGCCGAGCGATCCGATATTTCGCGCGGGCATGCAAAAATCCGACTTGAATGACCCTGATGTCAGCAGGTGGGATTCTTATTTTCGCAATCCCATCCATGCGGTCGTTCTGGTGGGAGATATGCTCAATGACACCAAGGTCACGGCTCACGATCAGGTGGTAAACTTGATCCAGGCCTCGCATGGGGTAACAATCGTGGGGACGCAAGATGGCCTGGGTCTTCACAATGACAATAGAGAAGGTATCGAACACTTCGGCTATGTCGATGGACGCAGCCAGCCGCTGTTTCTGCTGGAAGACATCGACGCGGAAGAAAACGCGACAGATGGGATTGCCAACTGGGATCCGGCTTTCCCATTAGAACAGGTTATTGTTCCAGATCCAGCAGCGCCCGATCCGGCCGTTCATTTCGGAAGTTACTTCGTATACCGGAAGCTGGAACAAAACGTCCGTCGGTTCAAAAGGCAAGAGCAGAAACTTGCAGATCGCTTGTTCGGAGTTGATGACGAAAGGGCCGGCGCCATGGTCGTCGGGCGCTTTGAGGACGGAACGCCGGTTACGATGCAGTCAGAAGACGGCGTTGAGTCACCCGTCCCGAACAACTTCAACTACTTCAGCGACAAGAGCGGCGCCAAGTGTCCCTTTTCAGGGCATATCCGAAAAACCAATCCGCGAGGGTCGGGCGGGTTCGAAAACAGTGCTGGCGAACGAAAGCACCTCATGGCCCGACGCGGCCAAACCTATGGCGTGCGAACAGATAATCCGAACGATGGCAGGATCGAGAACAAACCGAGTAAATACGTCGGCCTGTTATTCATGGCGTTCAACAGTGATATAGGCAATCAGTTCGAATTCACGCAGAAAAATTGGGCCAACAATCCCGGTTTCCCAGCTGTGCCGACCGGCTTTCCAGCGCCTGGGGTCGATCCGGTCATCGGTCAAACAAAACAAGATGCTGCTCGACCAGATATGGAAGGAGCGGCCATCTGGGGTGATCCCGGCTCCCTCAAGACCGTTGCAACCGTTCCTCAAGCGGTGAAGATGAAGGGAGGCGAATATTTCTTTATGCCGTCCCTCGCGTTTCTGAGCTCGCTTTAAGCTTGCCATGACGTTGGCGGGCAATCCTGCCGACGTCATTCCACGGTCATCTCCAGGGACTCTCACCTGATAGCGCCGCGCACGATGCTAGGCGAGCATTCGGCTGATGCGGCGTGCGATTGTGCCTTCCGGCTCCCTCCCCATGCGCCTTCGGTGGCAAGCGAGTGCCTGCTTGTCGAGGCCTGGATGACGGTGGCTTACGCCGTCGATCCGGCAGCAACGCCAGAGCCGGTCGCTTGCCGCATCGCAGCCATGCTTGAGATCCGGTTGAGCTTTGGGCGGGCATCGTGTAAAGCCGCAGCATCCCCGGACAAGACCCAGGCTTTCAGCCCAGATTTTCAGCAAGGCGTGAACATATGGACGGCTTCGACCTCATCATTTTCGACTGCGACGGCGTTCTGGTCGATTCCGAAATCATCGCGGCGGAAGTCGAATCCGCGCTGCTGACGGAGGCCGGCTACCCGATCGGCGTCGAGGAAATGGGCGAGCGTTTCGCCGGCATGACATGGCGCAACATCCTGCTGCAGATCGAGCGCGAGGCGAGCATCCCGCTTTCGGCCTCGCTGCTCGACAAGTCGGAAAAGATGCTCGACCTCCGGCTGGCGCAGGACGTCAAGGCCATTGCGGGCGTCGAATTCGCCGTTTCCAGGCTGCCGATGAAGCGTTGCATCTGCTCGAATTCCAGCACCAAGCGGCTCGACATGATGCTGACCAAGGTGGGGCTGAAGCCGCTGTTTGCACCCAACATCTTCTCCGCCAAGGATCTCGGCCCCGACCGCGCCAAGCCGAAGCCCGATATCTTCCTGCACGGCGCAAGCCAGATGGGTGTTTCGCCCGACAAGGTCGTCGTGGTCGAGGATTCCGTGCACGGCGTGCATGCGGCGCGCGCCGCCGGCATGCGCGTCATCGGCTTTACCGGCGCCTCGCACAGCTATCCCGCCCATGCCGATAAATTGACCGATGCCGGCGCCGAAACGGCGATCTCGCGCATGAACGACCTGCCGGGCGTCGTCGCCGCCTTGGCCGCCTGGGACAATGTTCTCTGAAGCGCCCGAAGCCCGCTAGCCCGCTCTGGTTTGAGCGTACGGCTGCCCTCACCCTAGCCTGACCGGGTGGCGGCAGGCGGATGAGGGGCCGCTATCGATGAGCTCCCAGGCCGGTGTAGGCCGAAGGCCGAATTGCTTAGCTGCTCTTCTTGGTCTTCGCCGGCTGGGTGTCGAAGCCGACATTGACGCGCACCAGGGCGCCGGCGCCGACCGGCATCTTGATGCCTTCCTTGCGGAAGATCACCTGCGTGCCAGGCGCGCCTGCCGGGATCTCGGTCGCGAACTTGGTGACCTCGGAATAGAGCACGTTCTCGCCGTCGAGGATGGTGACGCGGATCGGCAGCGTCAGCGGGCCCGGCGCACCGGCCGGGCCGGTGATCAGGCGCAGCTGGGCGACGACCGTCATCGTCAGGTTGGTGTCGTTCAGCGTGCACTGGCGGGTGTAATCGCCGAAGGAGGCCTGGTAGACGATCTGCTGCGGATCGTCCTTCTTGCCCTTGGCATAGGTGCGGAAGATCGCATCCTGGTCACGCATGAAGATCTGCGGGCAGGCGCCCTGGACGACCGGGGCAACGGTGCCCTGCGCGGTCGTGGCCGTACCGATCGACGGATTGTTCGACGAGGGGTTGGCGGGTGCCAGCGGCATGATCTGGGCGGTGCCGTTCGGCTGGGTCGGCGGTGCAGACGACTTGCTGTCTCCGCCTATGCCGAGCGAGTTGCAGCCGGCGAGCAGGGCAAGAAAAGATGCGGAGACGATGAGACGCGAGACCTTGCCGAGCACCATATTCCATCCCTTGTACAAGCGTTTCTTGGAGGCCCCATGTCTTTTCCGCGAGGCCTTTCATGACGGTTTGCGATGGTCTATATCAGCGGCGCAAACAAAAATCGATTGGGTAAGCGCCGTTTTGATGCACTTTTCGCCGCCGGATGCGGGCAACTTCAACAGGATACCCGCGATGGCGTGCCTACGGGGCAGCCCCTCTCCAATTTTCGGCAGAGCAAGCCACGGCTGCGCCCGGCCGGATTTCTTCCAGCGATAGATCAAGGATGACGAACGTGGACTATATCTCGACCCGCGGCGAGGCCCCTTCCCTCGGCTTTTGCGACGCCCTGCTGACCGGGCTGGCGCGCGACGGCGGGCTCTACGTTCCCCGTAAATGGCCGAGCTTCTCGAAGAAGGAGATCCGGGCACTGCGCGGCAAGACCTATCAGGAAGTGGCCTTCACCATCCTGTCGCCCTTCACCAACGGCGAGATCCCCGACGACACGTTCCGGGCGATGATCGACGAGGCCTACGGCACCTTCCGCCACCCGGCGATCGCGCCGCTCGTCCAGACCGGGCCGAACAGCTTCGTCATGGAGCTCTTCCACGGCACGACGCTCGCCTTCAAGGACGTGGCGATGCAGCTGCTCGCCCGGCTGATGGACTATGCGCTGGAAAAGCGCGGCGAGCGGGCGACGATCGTCGGCGCCACTTCGGGCGACACCGGCGGGGCGGCGATCGACGCCTTTGCGGGCCGCGAGCGCACCGATATCTTCATTCTCTTCCCGCACGGCAAGGTCTCGCCGGTGCAGCAGCGGCAGATGACGACCTCGTCTTCGCCAAACGTGCATGCGCTTGCCGTCGAGGGCAATTTCGACGATTGCCAGAACCTGGTGAAGGCGATGTTCAACGACGTGGCTTTCCGCGACAAGGTTCGTCTATCCGGCGTCAACTCGATCAACTGGGCGCGCATCATGGCCCAGATCGTCTATTATTTCACGGCGGCCGTCGCCCTCGGCGGACCGGACCGGAAGATCTCGTTCACTGTGCCCACCGGCAATTTCGGCGACATCTTCGCCGGCTATTGCGCCAAGCGCATGGGCCTGCCGATCGACCGGCTGGTGATCGCCACCAACGAGAACGACATTCTGGCGCGGACGCTGAAGACCGGCCGCTACGACATGAAGGCGGTCAAGGCGACGAGCTCGCCGTCGATGGACATCCAGATCTCCTCGAACTTCGAACGGCTGCTGTTCGAAGCCTATGGGCGCGACGCCTCGAAGGTGCGCGCGGCGATGGAGAGTCTCAAACAATCCAATGGCTTCGAGATTGCTCCTGAAGCGCTGAAGGCGATCCGCCGCGACTTCCGCGCCGGCCGCGCCAGCGAGAAACAGGTGGCCGAGACGATCCGCAAGACCCATGCCGAGACCGGTTATCTGCTGGATCCGCATTCGGCGATCGGCGTCTTCGTTGCGGCGAAGAAAGAGAAGCCGAATACGCCGATGGTGACGCTTTCGACCGCGCATCCGGCGAAATTCCCCGTCGCCGTAAAATCCGCTTGCGGTATTGACCCGGCGCTTCCGACGTGGCTTGCTGATGTGATGCACAGGGAGGAGCGTTTCCAGATCATCAAGCCGGAGCTGAAAGCCGTTGAGACTTTTATCGGCAAACATGCCCGTGGCGAGACGACAGCAGGCGCAGAAAGATAGCCAATGACAGTTGAGTGCACCCGGCTCAAATCCGGGCTGACAGTAGTCACAGAAACCATGCCGCACCTTGAAAGTGTTGCGCTCGGAGTCTGGATCAAATCAGGATCGCGTAACGAGACGGGAGACGAGCACGGCATCGCCCACCTGCTCGAACACATGGCTTTCAAGGGCACGGCGCGCCGCTCGGCCCGCCAGATTGCGGAGGAGATCGAGGATGTCGGCGGCGAAGTCAACGCCGCGACCTCGACCGAGACGACCTCCTATTATGCCCGCGTGCTCAAGGATCATGTGCCGCTCGCCGTCGATATCCTCGCCGACATCCTGACGGAATCGGCTTTCGAGGAGGAGGAACTGGAGCGTGAGAAGCAGGTGATCCTGCAGGAGATCAACGCCGCCAACGATACGCCCGACGACGTGGTGTTCGACCGGTTCTCCGAAGCCGCCTATCGCGACCAGACGCTCGGCCGGGCGATCCTCGGCACGCCGGAGACCGTTGTCTCCTTCACGCCGCAGCAGATCCGCGGCTATCTCGGCCGCAACTACACGACCGACCGCATGTTCGTGGTGGCGACCGGCGCCGTCGAGCATGATGAATTCGTCCGCATGGTCGAGGATCGTTTTGCGAGCCTGCCGACTTCGCCTTCCGCCCCGCCCGTCATGGAAGCGGCGCGTTATATCGGTGGCAGCGTGCGCGAACCGCGCGACCTGATGGACGCCCAGATCCTGCTCGGCTTCGAGGGCAAGCCCTATCATGCCCGCGATTTCTACTGCTCGCAGATCCTTGCCAATATTCTTGGCGGCGGCATGTCCTCCAGGCTCTTCCAGGAAGTGCGCGAGTTCCGCGGCCTCTGTTATTCCGTCTATGCCTTCCACTGGGGCTTTTCCGACACCGGCATCTTCGGCATTCATGCCGCGACCGGCGGCGAGAACCTGCCGGAACTGTTGCCGGTCATCATCGACGAGCTGCACAAATCCACCGATGCCATCCACCAGAAGGAAATCGAGCGCGCCCGCGCCCAGATCCGCGCCCAGCTGCTGATGGGCCAGGAGAGCCCGGCTGCCCGCGCCGGCCAGATCGCCAGGCAGATGATGCTCTACGGCCGGCCGATCTCCAATCCGGAGATGATGGAGCGGCTGGAAGGCATCACCATCGAGCGGCTGACCGACCTTGCCGGCCGGCTATTCTACGACACGGTGCCGACGCTTTCGGCGATCGGGCCGTTGGAGCAGCTCGCGCCGATGGAAGACATCACCGCCTCGCTTTCGGTCCCGGCGTCGAAGACGCTGCAGGCAAGCTGATCCGACGTCCGTCTGCCGGGAGTAATCGATGGCAAAATCCGTTTTTCGGTTTCTGTCGCGGCAGCCGGAAGCGGTGGAGCTGGAGAACGACAGATATCTCCTGCGCCTGCCGCGCTACCAGGATTTCAACCAGTGGCACCGGCTGCGCGCCGAAAGCCGCAAATTCCTCGAACCCTGGGAGCCGACCTGGCGGCGCGACGAGTTGACCGAGGGCGCCTATCGCGCCCGCGTCATCCGCGGCAAGCAGGAATATGCCTCGGGCCAGGCGGTCCCGCTGTTCATTTTCCTCAAAGGCGACATGACGCTCGTCGGCGGCATCACCATCGGCTACATCAGGAGGGGTGCGGCACAAAGCTGCATGATCGGCTACTGGATGGGCGAGCGCCATGCCGGCCAGGGGCACATGTTCGCCGCCCTGCAAATGGTTATTCCTTACATCTTCACCGGGCTTGAGTTGCACCGTATCGAAGCAGCCTGTATTCCAGATAACGCGCGCAGCATCCGTCTGCTTGAAAAGGCCGGGTTTCAGCGAGAAGGCTATCTGCGCGGATATTTGAAGATCAACGGTCAGTGGCATGATCATGTGATGTTTTCACGTCTCGCCACCGATACGGATAAAGGCAGGAAAACCGACAGCCGATGACCAGAGACCGCATGCTGCCCAAGTCACCGTCCGGACGAGTGATCGCGGTGATCGCAGCCCTTTTCCTGGCGGCCTTCGCCTTCATGGCGGGTACGGCCCAGGCGGCCGAACCGGTGAAGATTTCCCGCGACGATACCGCGCTCGACCTGACCGCGACGACCGAGATCTATGTGAACCAGGGCGAGGCCTTCCAGGTTTCGACGGCCGCGGGCGCGGACGGCATCCGCCGCCGCATCGAGGTCAGGGCGAGCTCGGAGAACCATCAGGGCGACTGGGCGGTGTTTGCGCTCGCCAATGTCTCGGAGGAACAGCTCGAGCGCGTCATCGTCGCGCCGCATTTCCGCCTGGTCAATTCCAAGCTGTTCTGGCCGGATCTCGGCTCGCAGCGCATCAGCGCCATCACCCCGAGCGAAGGTTTCGCGCTCGACCGGCAGCCGAGCGACGAGGCCGACGTCTTCCGCATCACGCTGAACCCCGGCGCCGTCATCACCTTCGTCGCCGAACTGTCGACGCCGGAGCTGCCGCAGATCTATCTCTGGGAACCGAACGCCTACAAGGATACGATCAACGCCTTCACGCTCTATCGCGGCATCGTGCTCGGCATTGCCGGCCTGCTCGCCGTGTTCCTGACCATCCTCTTCGTCGTCAAGGGCACCTCGATGCTGCCGGCGACGGCGGCCCTCGCCTGGGCGGTGCTCGGCTATATCTGCGTCGATTTCGGCTTTCTCGGCAAGCTCATCAGCGTCGCATCGGCGGACCAGCGAATATGGCGCGCCTGCGCCGAGGTGGCGCTGGCGTCGAGTTTCGTCATCTTCCTGTTCACCTATCTGAACCTCAACCGCTGGCATGCGCATCTCGGCTACGCCACGCTTGCATGGGTGCTCGGCCTTGCCCTGCTCTTCGGCGTGGCGATCTACGATCCGTCGATCGCCGCCGGCATCGCCAGGCTTTCCTTCGCGCTGACGGCGACGATGGGGCTCTTGCTCATCATCTATCTCGGCTTCAACCGCTACGACCGCGCCATCCTGCTGGTGCCGGCCTGGGCGCTGATCCTCGTCTGGCTGTTCGGGGCGTGGCTGACGGTCACCGGGCGGCTCGACAACGATATCATCCAGCCCGCCCTCGGCGGCGGCCTCGTGCTCATCGTGCTGCTGATCGGCTTCACCGTGATGCAGCATGCCTTTGCCGGCGGCGCGTTCCAGCAGGGGCTGTTTTCCGATCTCGAGCGGCAATCGCTGGCGCTGACCGGCTCCGGCGACATGGTCTGGGACTGGGATGTGGCGCGCGACCGCGTCGTTACCATTCCCGATGTCTCGACCAAGCTCGGCCTGTCGCCGGGCACCATGCATGGCGCGGCGCGCAACTGGCTGCCGCGGCTGCATCCCGACGACCGCGATCGCTTCCGCGCGACACTCGACGTGCTGCTCGAACACCGCCGCGGGCGGCTGAACCACGAGTTCCGCATCCGCGCCGAGGACGGGCATTTCCACTGGCTGTTGATCCGCGCCCGGCCGGTGCTCGGCTCGAACGGCGAGATCATCCGCTGCGTCGGCACCATCGTCGACGTGACCGAGCAGAAAAATTCCGTCGAGCGGCTGCTGCACGATGCGCTGCACGACAATCTGACCGGCCTGCCGAACCGCCAGATCTTCCTCGACCGGCTGCAATCGGTGCTGGCGCTGGCGCCGGGCGGCGACACGCTGCGCCCGACGGTGATGGTGATCGACATCGACCGCTACAAGCTGGTCAATGATTCGCTCGGGGTTGCCGCCGGCGACAATATCCTGATCGCGCTGACGCGGCGCCTGCGCCGGCTGTTGAAGCCGCAGGACACGCTGGCCCGGCTTGCCGGCGACCAGTTCGGCCTGATCCTGGTGTCCGAGCACAATCCGGCCAAGGTCGCCGATTTCGCCGATGCGATCAGCAAGGCGATCATGGTGCCGATCAACTTCGCCAATCGCGAGATCATCCTGACGGCCTCGGTCGGGCTCGCCTCCTGGGTCGACCGGCAGGAAAGCGCCACCGGCCTGCTCAGTGACGCCGAGCTTGCGATGTACCGGGCAAAACGGGCCGGCGGCAACCGCGTCGAACCGTTCCAGCCGGCCTTCCGCGATTTCGGCACCGATCGGCTGCAGCTGGAAACGGATCTGCGCCGCGCCATCGAGCGCAAGGAATTGTCGATGGTCTATCAGCCGATCGCCAGGCTTGAAGATGTCGAGATTGCCGGTTTCGAGGCGCTGATGCGCTGGGAACATCCCAAACGCGGCAATATTCCGCCATCCGAATTCATTCCGATCGCCGAGTCCTCCGATCTCATCGGCCCGCTCGGCATGTTCGCGCTGGAACAGGCGACCAACGATCTGATGAGCTGGCAGCACCAGACCGGCGAATTGCCGATCTTCGTCTCGATCAATCTGTCGAGCGTGCAGCTGCTCAACAACGAACTCTATGACGACGTGCGCTCGGTTCTCGCCAAGACGCATTGCCATCCCTCGCGGCTCAAGCTCGAACTGACGGAATCCATGGTGATGGAAAATCCGGAACAGGCCCGGCTGGTGCTGCAGAAGCTGAAGGAGGCCGGCATCGGGCTGGCGCTCGACGACTTCGGCACCGGCTATTCGTCGCTCGCCTATCTCACCCGCTTCCCCTTCGACACGATCAAGCTCGACAAGGCGCTGGTGCGCGACGGCAGCGACAAGAAGGCGACCGTGCTCCGGTCGGTGATATCGATGGCGCGCGAGCTTGAGATGAAGGTGGTGGCCGAGGGGATCGAATCCAACGAGGACGCGATTGAACTCGCCAAGATGGGCTGCAGCTACGGCCAGAGCTACCTGTTCGGGCCGCCGATCCCTTCTGAATCGGTACTGCGGCTGCTGCGCGACCGCTTTCCGCTGACGAAACGGGCCTGAGCGGAACGGCCATTCCCGCAAGTTCTATGTGCGTCACGCCCGGCTCGCCCGAACGCTCAGCCATCGATCATGGGGCTTTCCGACGCACAGACGCACCTCGCTGACGATCCAGCCGGCGTCTGTGAGTGCGGACCGCAGGGCAAACTCGCGCCAGTACGTCTCGACGTAGCGCCGGGGCGCTGCAGCACTGCCATGTGTGGACACATCCTCGCCTTCGCCCTCTCTTACCGAGGCGTGCAATCGGCCACCGGTCCGGGTCGCCTCGGCAAGCCGTCCGAGCACCGTGCCGAAATCCTCGCGCGCGACATGAATCAGGCAGGCACAGGCCCAGATCCCGTCGTACGGCGTGCCGGGACGCTGCGGGTCGGCCAAGTCTTCGGTCAGCGGATCCAACAGGTCGGCCTCGAAGCCATTTTCGCGAAGCAGTTCGACGAAACCCTTTGCAATGTCGGTGCGCCGGACGCTAATTCCCCGCTTCTCAAGCTCAAGTGCATCTCGCCCGCCACCGCTTCCGATCTCCAGCACCCTGCCCGAGCCGCCCAGCCCGGTCACGAACGCATCGATCTCTGTCGCGACCCATTCGGGCATCGCCGCGGCCTCCGCAGCGTACTCCGCCGCGACCGCATCATAGGACCGCACGGTATCCAGGTCGGTGCTCATCCTGGCGCTCCTCCTTCAAGACAAGAGGCCTGATGAGCGAGAAGCCCATCAGCCCGTTGCGCTCTTCACACTTCGGCAGTGGGTGACATCGCGGGCAATTTGCTTCCGAACTTTAGCAGAAATGCGGTCAGAGATCACCGACCGAGCCAATGCTGCCGGGCGGCAATGCGCCCCATTTCAGGTGTTCAGCCGCCTTTAGATTTCCCTGGAAGCAGACGTTCGCCATATGAGGCTAGATGTCCAAACTGGCGTGGAAAGCAGAGTGGTGGATTTCGAGCAGGTATAAAAAGCGAGCGGACGTCAAGTCCGCCAACATGAGCGGGAGCAGGTTCATTCACCTGAAGTGCTGCTATAGGCCTTGTTTGCGTCCGATATGATCGGCAATGTGCGGTATAATCCGCAACGTCCAGGGTTCGATGGGGAGCGAATGCCGATACCTTCATTTACAATCGACGGGGTACTGCCGCCTTATGTTGGTTCTAAGGGGCCAGGTGGCGCATTTGAGAATCTCAGCCCATACGAAGTTTCGGCGCTGGAGGTCGTCAGCACACTCGGAACGACACAGAATCGACGGGATATTCTGCGAAGATGGTTAAACCATCGAAGTGAATTGCGCTCAGCAGGGATTTCGCAAGGATTTCAATGGCTTGATGGGAGTTTTCTGGAGCAAAAAGAGCCGAATGACTTGGACACGGTGTCCTTCATTTATCGCCCTGCGACTGCTCTTCAGTTGGCGGATTGGAACGCCTTCCTCGGCGGAAATCTAGCCCTGTTTGATCGAGGCCAGTTGAAGCAGAAATTTAGGCTGGATGCTCTATTTATCGACTTGCATGGTCACCCCGAGACCATTGTCGAAGTGGCCCGATACTACATGGGACTATTCTCTCATCGCAGAGGCGACGACCTGTGGAAGGGCATGTTAAAGGTTCGGTTGGAGAATGCAGCGGATGACACAGATGCATCTGCGATTCTGGGGCCTGCCCCGACAGTAGAAGGAGCTGTCGCATCATGAGCTCGATTAGAAAGCTTGAACGGGATTACGCCAAGGCGGATCGAGCAGCCGTAGTGGGCTTGCTCGATCGTATCACCGAAGCGGATGCGCTAACGCGGCTTGGTCTTGAATCAAGACTCGCAGAGCTCAACACGCAAATAGCGGCGCAAGATCTGGAGCCTGAGACAACACATGCGTCCGCGGCGCTGTTCTTTGGCGGTCGACCTGTGATTGGCTCGCACGGCATCGAAGCTGAATTCGGAACAGGTGCGGTCGCCACTTTTCAAGACTTGGTATCCAAGGTCCTAGCAAAGAACACGTCGGGGTTGGGGGTAAAGGGCCCGATTGCGAATAAGTCCGCGGCCTCCATGCATATAACCAACATTGTGCGGGGTTCGTTCGGCTTTCTGTTGGAAGAGGTCCGTGATCAGGCGCAATTGATTGACACCAATCTAAAGGAGGCCGTCGAGGAAGCTTCCGAACTCCTTGACATTTTTGGCGAGGCGGATGAGGAGCGCTTTCAGTCCACTGTAGTTGAAGTAGATCAGCGCATCCTCGCGACGACACGCGACTTCTTCGAATTGATGCGCCAACACGGTGCGACACTTCGCATGGTCGCTGGCGAAAACGAATTCCAATTCGGCTCCGAGGCGGTTGCGCGTGGCTTTGAGCGGGCGAGCGGTACATCGATCGAGGAAGACGAGAAATCGCTAGAGGGCCAGCTAGCTGGTGTTCTTCCAAGTGCACATCAGTTCGAGTTCCGTGCGAGGGGCGGAGATGCCCTAAAGGGAAAAGTCGATCCGGCTTGGACAGCCATCGACCTGGAAAGGTGGAACCGGGAACTTGTAGGCGTTGACGCCACAGTTGACATGGCAGTGAAGCGAGTGCTTCGCCACGGCCAGATTGCACGCGAAAATTATGTGCTGAAGGGTATAGCCCCTAAGATCGATCCTGCTGCCGCCGCTCATGATAAAGCTTAACTCGGCGAGAGCCTGAACTCGAAAACATCAACTGCCGCTAGCGGCGGGGAGTACCCCTTATCTATTGTTCACCACTCTCGATCGCAAACGGCAACTTCGCGAGGCGAAAGTAGATCCTGGATGCTCCGAAATGGGGTCGGACGTGTTCATTGAAATAGCTTCGCGCTTAGTGGCAGCTATTTCATTTTCGACGCCCGAGAACGGAAGGTCGGGAAGCGGCCCCATAGCGGTCGTCTATCCAAGCCAAGCCGATGTCCGTCGTTGGTGCAATCCGTTCGAAGATGCGCGGCGCTGTAGAGATGCCGCCTTTGCACCGATCTACTTCGCGCCCGCGGAAGCTACCCCATTATCGGCCGCTTGTTGACGACTTGAAGTCAGCTATCTCAAGCCGGAAAACATCCGGAACGTTGAGGAGCAGGCATGACGAAGCATCGTATCTATTCAGTCAGCGTCGCGAGCGTCTACCCTCACTATGTCGCCAAGGCAGAGAAGAAGGGGCGCACGAAGACAGAGGTCGATGAAATCATCTGTTGGCTGACGGGCCATAGCCGGCAGAGCCTGGACGATCAATTGGCTGAGAAGACCAACTTCGAGGATTTCTTTGCGCAAGCGCCTCAGATGAATCCCTCCCGATCATTGATTACCGGCGTGATCTGCGGTGTCCGCGTGGAAGACATCCAAGAAACGACGATGCGGGAAATCCGCTATCTGGACAAATTGATCGACGAACTCGCGAAGGGGAAAGCGATGGAGAAAATCCTGCGGAAATAGCCAGGAATCCATGTCGCGGCAGCATCCGCGATCACCCATGGCACGCGCTCGGAATCCGGCACTGTCTCGTCCGGAAATGACGAATGTTCATTGTCTCCAAGCAAGGCGATAGAGCAGCAAGTCGAGGCCTTGCCGGAAAGCGCCGTCCCAATCATCGTCCAGCAGCAGACGAGAGCGTCCGATTACAAGATAGTATTCGGCTGAGACCTGTCAGTCGCGCCCCTTCCCCCCCATAAACGGCCATTGACCAATGGCCTGCGATGTGCGCCTCTCAATGCTTGCACAAGGAAAATCCCATGCTCAAGTTTCTGCTCGCCCTCTCGATGGGTGTTTTTTGCGTATCGCCGCTTCAGGCCGGCGACATCACTCCCGTCACCAAGAGCTGCGAGCCGGGGGCAAAACAAGCGCAATGCCAGCGATGGGTCGCGGATATCAAGAAAGCCGTCGAGCTGGCCTATAAAGGCGACCACGGGGCGCAGGTCACCGTTGCCTTCTGCCTGTCCACCGGTTGCCATGGTGCCGTCGCCATCGACAGGGTCGCCTCCTGCAGCTGGCATCTGGTCATCGCCAATTCCGGTTCGACGACCGTGCTCGACAGTTCAAACACCAGGAACACCTGCCGGCCGATGACGGCGGCCCAGAAAGACGAAGCCCGGGCGCTGGCGAGCGATCTCGTCCAGAAGATCTACAAGCGGCCCCTGGTCAAGACCGACCAGATGTAGTCTGCCCGGGGCCTGGCCCGCAGCGCAACGCCTGCGTGAAAATAAATCTCATTGCTCTCCCGGTTTTCGCCGCTATTCTCCAGCCAAAGAAAATCGGGAGGACCATGATGATCCTGCACTGCGTATTCCTGCGGCTGAAGACGGCGATGACGGCCGACGACAAGCAATCGCTGTTCGACGCGATCGTTGCCCTGAAACAGGTCATTCCCGGCATATTGGATATCAAATACGGGCCGAACGTTTCGCCCGAGGGGCTGCATGGCGGCTTCGTCGACGGTTTTGCGGTGACCTTCGAAAGCGCCGAAGCCCGCGACGCTTATCTCATCCATCCCGAACATGTGGCTGTGGGCGAGCGCATCGTCTCGTCGACGGACGGAGGCCTTGCCGGCATCCTGGTCTTCGACCTCAATCAGTGAAGACTGCGGGGTCAAACCCCGCAGTCCCTCAACTGATCAGCTCGATTTCGCCATGGCGGCGGCGAGCTGGTCGACATTGTATTTGAACATCTTCTCATAGGTCGGCGCCGGTCCCTTGGCGTCGGAGAGCGATTCGACATAGAGCTCGCCGCCGGGCTCGGCGCCGGTTGCCTTGGCGACCTGCTTGACCAGCCGCGGATCGTTGGAATTCTCGAAGAAATAGGCCTTCACCCGCTCGCTCTTGATCTGCTCGATCAGCTTGGCGACGTCGGCGGCAGAGGCCTCGCTCTCCGTGGACAGACCGAGCGGGGCAAGGAAGCTGACATTGTATTCGCGGCCGAAGTAACCGAAGGCATCGTGGCTGGTCAGCACCTTGCGGCGATCGTCGGCGACCTTGTCGAATTTCGCATGGGCATAGGCGTTCAGCGCGTCAAGCTTCTTGGTGTAGTTCTCGGCATTGGCCTTGAAGGCGCTCGCATCGGCCGGATCGGCCGCCGACAGCGCCATTTCGATATTGGCGACCCAGATCTTGACGTTGACGGGGCTGTTCCAGACATGCGGATCGGTGATCTTCTCGCCGTCCTCTTCCATGGTGCGGGTGTCGATGCCTTCGGAGACGGTGACCGGCTTGCCCTTGTAGCCCGAGGCGGTGATCAGCCGGTCCATCCAGCCTTCCAGCCCCTCGCCGCTGACGAAGGTCACCTGAGCCGCGTTCAAATTCTTCGCATCGGCCGGCGACGGCTCGAATTCATGGGGATCGCCGTTCGGCCCGACGAGGCTCGTCACCTTTACATGCTCGCCGCCGACCTGTTTGACGACGTCGGCAAGCACGGTGAAGGACGCCACAACCTTCAGTGTTTCGGCGGAGGCTGGTATGGCCGACAGCGCCATCAAAGCGGGGATTGCTGCGGAGAGAAGCAGTCTTTTCGGGTTCATCGAAGTCTCCTTGGGATCAGCCCTTCAAATGCGGGCGGGGAAAGAAGCGCCGTGCCAGGCCGGAGGGCGCGAAAAAAATCGAAAAGCCGTAGAGGATCGCCGCCGTCATGATGATCGTCGGGCCGGAGGCGAGTTCGAGATGGTAGGAGGCGATCAGGCCGAGATAACCGGAGGCGGCGGCACTTCCGGCCGCAATCGCCATCATCACGGCCAGGCTGCGCGACCAGAGCTGGGCGATGGCTGCCGGCAGCATCATCAGGCCGACCGCCATCAGCGTGCCGAGCGCCTGGAAGCTGGCGACGAGGTTCAGCACGACGAGCAGCAGGAAGAGCACATGATAGACCGGCCCGCGCCCGCCGACGGCGCGCAGGAATCCCGGATCGAAGCATTCGGCCACCAGCGGCCGGTAGATGAAAGCGAGGATGACGAGGGTCAGCGAGGTGATCGCGCCGATCAGATAAAGGGCCGACGCATCGATCGCCAGGATGGTGCCGAAGAGCACATGCAGCAGATCGATATTCGAGCCGCGCAGCGAGACGATCAGCACGCCGAGCGCCAGCGACGCGAGATAGAAGCTGGCAAAGCTCGCATCCTCCTGCAGCACGGTCATCCGGCTGACGGCGCCGGATAGCAGCGCCACCGACAGGCCGGCGATCAGGCCGCCGAGGCCCATCGCCGTCAGCGACAAGGAGCCGGCGACGAGGTAACCGATCGCCGCCCCCGGCAGCACGGCATGGCTCATCGCGTCGCCCATCAGGCTCATGCGCCGCAGCATCAGGAAGACGCCGATCGGGCCGGAGCCGAGCCCGAGGCAGAGGCAGGCGACGAGGGCGCGGCGCATGAAACCGAAATCGGCGAAGGGTGCGAGGAAGAGATCGTAAGCCGTCATGCCGCCGGCGCCTGTTCAGGGTCGCAGGCAGCGGCATCCTCATCCCAGCGTTCGGCCATGGCGCGGGCCTTCAACAGATTGGCGGATGACATGACCTCAGCGGTCGGACCCCAGCCGACCAGCTCGCGGGCGAGCAGCAGGGTTTGCGGGAAATGCGTGCGGACGAGTTCGAAATCGTGCAACACGGCGATCACCGTGCGGCCCTCGCCATGCCAGCGGGTGACGATATCGACGAGGTCCCTGGTCGTGCGGGCATCGATTGCGGTAAACGGCTCGTCGAGCAGGATGATGCCCGCATCCTGCAGCAGCAGGCGGGCAAAGAGCACGCGCTGGAACTGGCCGGCCGAGAGCGACCCGACATGGCGCCGGCCGAAACCTTCGAGACCAACGGCGGCGAGCGCCTCGCCTGCCCTTTTCATCTCGCCGGGCGCGATGCGGCCAAAGGCTCCCACCTTCTTCCAGGCGCCGAGCATGACGGTGTCGATCACCGAGATCGGAAAGCGCCGGTCGATCTCGGCCGCCTGCGGGAGGTAACCGAATTCCGCCCGCCCCAGCCGATGCTCGACCCTGCCCTCGGCCGGGCGAAGCTCACCCATGATCGCCTTCAGCAGCGTCGACTTGCCCGCCCCATTCGGCCCGGCGATCGCCGTCAGGCTGCCGGAGGCGAAGGCGCCGGAGACGTGGTGGACGGCAGGGTGCCTGTTGTAGGCGACGGTCAGATTCTCCAGGCGGATCAGCGGCGTCATGGCAGCAGAACCGCCCAGTGGATCGCCAGCCAGAGCACGGCAAGGATCAACGCCATGCCGATGACCCTTGAAAAAGCCGACTGTCCCAGCAGGCTGACGGAGGGGCGGTCGGGGCTCGGGGGCATAGCGCATCCTACAATGTAATAACATTACGGTTATGTTATAACGATTGCGGCGAGATTGAGGCGGGGAGCGCGCAGTTGCTCACACAATTGTAAAGCGCGACAAACGGCCGCCGACCCATTCCAGGACGCGCCCTCTCTCCAGCCTCATCCTGAGCTGCCCCCGCGGGACCTCGAAGGACGGGGCTGATATGGCGGCACCCCTCCACCCAAAATTTCTGTCGCTGGACGACAAATGGCATGATGTGTCAAAAGAAGCCCGCCGTTCAGCGTGGAGACAATTTTGGGACTTCGGGAAGATAAGAAGGATCGCACGCGCGCGCAGCTGCTCGAGGCCGGGTTGGAGCTGATCCACAAGCGTGGGTTCGAGGAAACGACCATTGCCGATATCGCTGCCGCCGTCAGCGTGTCGCCCCGCACCCTGCTTCGCTACTTCCCGACAAAGGAGGATGTGATCGTCAGCTGGGTGCAGGATGGCATGACGATCATCCGTGCGGAACTGACGGAGCGGCTCGCCTCGGAGCCGCCGGTTGTCGCACTGCTTGCTGCCGCGCGGGCGATGCTTACGGCGTTCGATGAAAGGTCGCGTTTCTTTCTCGCCATCGAGACGGCAATCCGCTCCAACAGGAGCATTTCTGCGCGAAAGGAGCAGATGATCGCCGAACTGATCGACGAAATCGCCCATATTCTCGCCTCGCCGGACAGACAGTCTCCGCTGCCGGATGTTGTCGCCTATACGATCGCGGGAACAGTTTTCGCGCTCATTCGGGCATCGATAAACAGTTGGGTGGATGGCGGAGCGGCCATGTCACTTGCCGATCTCTTCGATCGCGCCGCCGGTGTCGTTCACTTCGAACAAAATGTCACTTAGTGACATTTGTCATTGACAGACATAATTCCCCATGCAATTTCACGATGCGTTGCTGAGCAACGTCATTGCAAACAGCCTCGCCTTGCGAGCGCGCCTGCTTGGGAGATAAAATGTCCACAGATCAAAAGATTGCGCTCGTCACCGGCGCGACCCGCGGCCTTGGTTTTGAAACGGTTCGCCAGCTCGGCCGGGAAGGCGTGTTCGTCCTTCTCGGCGCACGCGATCTTGCCGCAGGGCGGGCAAAGGCCGAAACATTGCGGGCGGAGGGCTTGGCTGTCGAGGCCATCGAGATCGATCTCCATCGCCCTGAGACGATCGACGCCGCCGCCTCTTCGGTCGGCGAGCGGTTCGGCAGGCTCGACATCCTGATCAACAATGCGGGCATCCTGCTGCTCGACACCGACGATTTCCCCAGCGTCGTCTCCATCGAAACCCTGCGTGAATCCTATGAGGTCAATTTCATCGGAATGGTGATCGTGACCCAGAAACTGTTGCCGCTGATCCGCAAGGCGGCCAGCGGCCGCATCGTCAACCTTTCCAGCAGCGTGGGTTCGCTCTGGTGGACGGGCGATGCAAACAATCCCTCCCCCGATGTCAAATGGCTTGGCTATGCCGCCTCCAAGGCGGCGGTCAACATGCTGACCGTGCAGCTTGCCCTTGAGCTGAAAGATACGCCGATCAAGGTGAATGCCGTCTGCCCCGGTTATGTCATGACCGAATCGAACAGAGGCGGCGGCTACATCACGATCGAAGACGGCGTTCGGGCCCCGGTCAAATATGCCTTGCTGGATGACGCCGGACCGACCGGCCAGTTTTTCAACGCCAATGGCCCGATCAACTGGTAACGGCCCGCGGCCGGGTGATTGACGACCCGGCATGCGCAGGACCGTTCAGCCGACACGGCAGATGTGGCGTCCCGAGGACGCGGCATCCGCCTTTTCGCCGCGATGGCGAATTCGCACCCATCCCCTTTCAAGGATCACGAGACATGAAACCAACGACGGATGACATCGTCGAGATCAACCAAATCCTCTCGCTCTGGGCCCACCTCGTCGACAACCATGCGTGGGACAGATTCGGTGAAGTCTTCACCGAGGATGCATATTTCGACTCGAGCGTTTTCGGCTTTACTCCGGTCACGGGCATTGCAGCGATCTGCCATATGGCCAGCCGGGAAGGTCATGCGAAAGCACATCACACGACGAATGTGTATGTTCAGGAAGGCGCGGGCGACGAGATCACCGCCGTCTCGAAGGGGCTTGGCCTGTTGTCGAACGGGGCAGTGGCGAGCGTGACCTATACCGACCGGCTGCGGCGGACGCCGGAGGGCTGGCGTTTGTCGAGCCGCACTCTCGCTCTGCAAGCACCACGTTGAGGTCGCGCCGATGTCTCTCGTCAACCTATCCCTGGCAAACGTCATTGCCTGGCTGCTTGGAGCCTTCTTCTTCATCGGCGCCTATGGCAACACCTTCGTCAGCCCCGACATTGCCGCGGACTACGCCCGGTGGGGCTATCCGGAGAGCTTCCATTACCTCACCGCCGTCTGCGAATTCACCGCAGCGGTCATGCTCATCGTCAAACCATTGCGCCTCTACGGTTCCCTGCTCGGGAGTGCCGTGATGCTGGCGGCTGTGGCGACGGTTCTGTTCCATGGCGAATATGCACATGCAGTTCCGCCCTTGGTGGTGCTGGGTTTTTGCGGGCGCGTCGCTCGTTTGACGGCTCGGCGGAAGCCGGTGACGCTCGCATAGTCGAAAAGGGCGACCGAACGGCCGCCTTCATCTGTCATGATGCTTAAGGATGCGACGCTCCGGGAGGCGCGTTTCTCCAAACCTGCCATCGGCGCGTGCCCGTCATCCGGCTGCCGCCACCTCTCCCCACAGGCGGGGCGAAGGGGGATAGCCGCAACCTCTCGGTTCCCACCTCGCTGTTGCAGGGCACGTCCCCTCGCCCCGTTTTTACGGGGAGAGGGTGAGGGGCAGATCTTGTTCAAACGCTTACAGCTGTTCCAGCATCGCGGCAGCGCCCGAGACGGTTGCCTGGCCGGGGCTTTCCTCGACGTTGAGGGCTTTCACCACGCCGTCCTCGACCAGCATCGAATAACGCTTGGAGCGGAGGCCGAGGCCGCCGGCGGAGAGGTCGGTCTCGAGGCCGACGGCCTTGGTGAAGCCGGCATCCCAATCGGCGAGGAAATGGATCTTGCCCATACCGCCTGATGATTGCGCCCAGGCGCCCATCACGTGCCAGTCATTGACGGCGACAACGGCGATATCGTCGACGCCCTTGCCGAGGATGGTGTCGCGGTTTTCGAGATAACCCGGCAGGTGGTTCAGCGAGCAGGTGGGCGTGAAGGCGCCCGGCACGGCAAAGAGCACGACGCGCTTGCCGGCGAAGAGCTGATCGGTGGTGATTTCGACCGGACCGTCGGCCGTCTTTTCCTTGAAGGTGGCGGCAGGAAGCTTGTCGCCGATCGCGATGGTCATGGTCTTCTCCTTGGGTTTCGGTTTTGGGGGTTGTGGCTTTGGGGTTCTGCCTTGGCGGCGGCGGGCGCCGCGGGGGTCCTGCGGCGACTATAAGACCCGGTCATTCAAAGGCAAGACCAGTCATTCAAAGGCAAGAGTCGTCTCCATCGCCCTTGCGCCATCCATCACCAGCACGCCCCAGCGCTTGCCCGATATGTCGTAATCCTTCGGCAGCTTGCCGATGGATACATCGACCTTGAAAGTGGCGCCGTCGCGCTTGCCGCCGATCTGTTTGGTGAAGGCATAGCCGCTCGGGCCGGTGACGATGATATCGGGGGCGGCTTTCCCGTCGCCGGGCGCCTCACTCGGCAAAACCAGCGTCAGCGACAGCGTCTTCCTGTCCGGCGACATCGCATGCGCGGTCACGTCGAAATCCGCCGATGGCGGCTTCGGCAGGCTCGCATCGGCGGCCTGGAGGATCGCCTCCTCTTGCGGACGCGACTGCATGGCCGGGCCGAGCTTCAGCTGAAAATTCGCCTGGAAGGGAATGCAGATATCCTTGCAGATGCCGATGAAGGCACTGGCATCGATCTCGACCGGGCCTTTACCGGCCGCACTCAGCGAAAGCGGCAGCGTCACCGGCGCATCATAGGCAATATCCTCGATCGCGCCGTTGAAAAAATGTTTCGGAACGGGATAGGCGATGGCATCGAGCGTGACGCCGCTTTCCGCCGCGATGGTGAGCTGGGGCGGAATGCCGTTGCCGCCGGGCTCTTTCCAATAGGTGATCCAGCCGGGTTTCGGCTCGATCTGAAGCGCTGCGCGGATTTTGCCGCCGGCATCGGGCGCAAGCGCCACCAGGCGCATGCGGCCGCCTTCGTTCTCCGCCCAGCCGCTCATTTCCGCATGAACCGAAGAAAACGGCACAAGTGCTGCGACCGCCGAAACGACCGCAATCAAAAAACCGCGCGGGACTGAGGAAATAATCATCATGGAACAAAGGTTTACCGAAAGCGGTGTTTGACCGCCAGAAGTCGCGGCGATTTAAATCTTCATTTTCAGTTGATTGATGTGTGACATTGGCCCATGTTTCTCTTGTCGAGGCCTTGGTGCGGTCTGGCAGCAGGAGGAACGATGTCCTTATCGACGCTGAAGAACAGACGGGAACGTGGCTTCTTCGATGGCCAGTTCCTCATCGCCATGCCCGGCATGGAAGACCGCAATTTTGCGCGCACCGTGATTTACATCTGCGCGCATTCGGATGCCGGCGCCATGGGCTTCGTCATCAACCGTCCTCAGAGCCTCACCTTCACCGATGTGCTGCAGCATCTCGACATGATCAAGCAGGAAGATTCGATCGTGCTGCCGAAGCGCGCCCGCGACTTCCCGATCCAGACCGGCGGCCCGGTGGAGAGCGGCCGCGGCTTTGTGCTGCATTCGGACGATTATGCCAGCGACTCCTCGATCCCCGTCAGCGACGATATCTGCCTGACGGCGACGCTCGACATCGTGCGCGCCATCTCCAAGGGCAACGGGCCGACGCGGGCGACGATGCTGCTCGGCTATTCCTCCTGGGCAGCCGGCCAGCTGGAAAGCGAAGTCGTCAACAATGGCTGGCTCACCTGCCCGGCCAATGAGGAACTGATCTTCGACCGCAGTCTCGACGACAAATACGAGCGGGCGCTCGCCGGCATGGGCGTGACCGCCGCCATGCTTTCGGCTGAAGCCGGGCATGCCTGAAAAGCACTTGGCCTGAAAAGCACTTGGCCTGAGAAGCAGTTGGCCTGAGAAGCAGCAGGCTCGAGAAACAGCCCGCCTGAGAAAATAGCTGGTTCGCGCCAGTGGGAACGAATAGCCGCAAGTGACGTTTCATTTCGGCAAGCATGGGCAAGAGGCTCATGCCGACCAAGGAGACATCACATATGGGTAGCACCAGCGACAAGATTTCCGGTAAGGCAAACGAAATTGCCGGCAAGACCAAGCAGGCCGTCGGCAAGGCCACGGACGATCGCGAAATGCAGGCCAAGGGCGCCGTCCAGGAAGCCAAGGGCAAGGGCCAGGTCGCAACCGGCAAGGTCAAGGACAAGCTCAAGGGCGCCGTCGACCGGCTCTGAGCCATACGCTCATCCTTTATCACCATGCCTGCTGCGCCCTCGCGCGGCAGGCATTTTTAATCCCCCACGCCAATGCTTTGCTGAGATAGACACGATGAAGCTTTTTGCCTGCGACAATTGCGATCAGGTCGTCCACTTCGACAATCGCCACTGCGTGCGCTGCAATCATCGCCTCGGCTTCCTGCCCGGCGATCTCGCCATGCATGCGCTGGAGCCGCGCGACGAGATCCTCTGGCAGCTCGTTTCCGATCCCGAGCGTGAGGTCCGCTTCTGCGCCAATGCCGGCCTCGACATCTGCAACTGGCTGGTGGACGGCGATGGGAACAGCGAATTCTGCGTGGCCTGCCGCCATAACCGGCTGGTGCCGAACACCGACACCCAGGACGGCATCGACCGCTGGCGGCGCATCAGCCAGGCGCAGCGCCATCTGTTTTATTCGCTCTTGCGCTGGAGGCTGCCGCATCCCGATCGGGCGCAAGACCCGCAGGGCGGCCTGGTCTTCGATTTCCTCGAGGATTCGATCGAGAGCAACGGCTATGTCGTGCCTGCCATGACCGGCCACGAGGAAGGCCTGATCACCATCCGCGCCGCGGAGGCCGACGATGCGACGCGCGAACAGGCGCGCAGCTCGATGAACGAACCCTATCGCACCCTGCTCGGCCATTTCCGCCATGAGGCCGGCCATTTCATCTGGAACAAGCTGGTGCGCGATCGCGGCCGCCTTGCCGATTTCCGCGCCGTCTTCGGCGACGAGCGGCAGGATTATGCCGCGGCCCTGCAGAACCATTATGCCGGCGGCGCCCCCCTGGGATGGCAGGACAATTTCATCAGCGCCTATGCGGCGTCGCACCCCTGGGAAGATTTCGCCGAATGCTTCGCCCATTACCTCCATATCGTCGATACGCTGGAAACGGCCCGCGCCTTCGGCATCGCGATCGATCCGCGCGGCCATGAAGAAATATCAGGCGAGGTGGATTTCATCCCCTACAGGGCCAGAAGCGCCGAACAGCTGGTCAGCGCCTGGGTGCCGCTGAGCCTGGCGATCAACGCCATCCAGCGCAGCATGGGCCAGCCGGACTCCTACCCCTTCGTGCTGTCTTCACCTGTCGTGGCCAAGCTTGAATATCTGCACCGGCTGATCCAGGGCGCGGGGACGGCGCAGTAGCAGCAGGTTGTTTGAGCAGCTGGGAAAGCCGTCGCACTGCTGCCGTGAGGTGCAGCGCTATCCTCGCCGTCAGGTAAGTGTCCGCCCCATGGAACCCGATCTGCTATCCCGCCGGCCGAGAGTTTGGCCGGAACGCGCCCCCACCCTCCGTCATCCTCGGGCTTGACCCGAGGATGACGGAGGGTGGGGTGGGCGGAAGGCAATTCACGCATGCGGGCTTTTCCGGCCGCATGCGTGAGGCTACCCCCTAAAACGAAACCGCCTTGCCCTTCTTGAACGGCTCCATGCCGCGGCGGGCGAGTTCGTCGGCGCGTTCGTTTTCGGGGTGGCCGGCGTGGCCCTTGACCCAGTGCAGCGTCACCTTGTGGCGGCTGCGGGCTTCCTCAAGCGCCTGCCAGAGCTCGGCATTCTTCACCGGCTTCTTGTCCGCGGTCTTCCAGCCGTTTTTCTTCCAGCCGAAAATCCACTTGGAGATGCCGTCCTTGACATAGGCGCTGTCGGTATAGAGATCGACCTCGCAAGGCGTCTTCAAGGCCGATAGCGCCGAAATTGCCGCCAGCAGCTCCATGCGGTTGTTGGTCGTATCCGCCTCGCCGCCGCAAAGCTCCTTTTCGACATCGCCATAACGCAGCACGGCGCCCCAGCCGCCGGGGCCGGGATTGCCGGAGCATGCGCCGTCGGTGAAGATATCGACGTGTTTCATAGGCTCAATCCGTATTCGGCCGGCGACTTGATCTGGCGGTGGAAGCGCAGCTTGCGGAGATATTCGAGCGGGTCCTTCTTGGTGACCATGGCGCCTTCAGGCGTCGTCAGCCAGTCATAGAGCCTGGTCAGGAAGAAGCGCAGCGCCGAGCCGCGCGACAGCACCGGCAAGGCAGCTATCTCGGCCTCGCTCAGCGGCCGGACGCTCTGGTAACCCGCAAGCAGCGCCGTGCCCTTGGTGATGTTATAGGCGCCATCCTTCTCGAAGCACCAGGCATTCAGGCAGATCGAAACGTCATAGGCGAGCAGGTCGTTGCAGGCGAAATAGAAATCGATCAGGCCGGAGAGCTCATCGCCGAGGAAAAAGACGTTATCGGGAAAGAGGTCGGCATGGATGACGCCGGCAGGCAGGCTCTGCGGCCAGGCGGCCGAGAGGAAGTCGAGTTCGCTGCGGATCTCGGTCTGCAGGCCGGGCTCGACCTCGTCGGCGCGCGCCTCGGATTTCTCCCAGAGCCCCCGCCAGCCGTCGATCGACAGCGCATTCGCCCGCTTCAGCTCGAAACCGTCGCCCGCCACATGCATTTCGGCCAGCGCCCGGCCGACCTCGCGGCAGTGCTTGGCCTCCGGTTTTCTCAGCCACATGCCTTCGAGGAAGGAGATCAGCGCAGCCGGACGGCCGGACAGCGAGCCGAGCAGCGCGCCGTCGCGGCGCGGCAGCGGCAGCGGGCAGGACAGACCGCGGGCGGAGAGATGCTGCATCAGGCCGAGGAAGAAAGGCAGGTCGGTCTTTTCCACGCGCTTTTCATAGAGCGTCAGGATCAGCGGGTCCTTGGAAGTGTGAAGCAGGAAGTTGGAGTTTTCGACGCCTTCGGCGATGCCCTTGTAGGACAGCAGCGTGCCTGCGTCATATTCCGTCAGGAACCATTTCAGATCGTCTTCGGCGATATCGGTATAGACTGCCAAGTGAGGTCTCGTCTTTGCATTGTTGATATTGGATTGCCCGACCGACTGGCCGGGCTGCGACAAGGCTCGATCTAGCCGTTGACGAAGGCCATGTCGGCCGTCGTCAGCTCGATGTTGCGCAGTTCGCGGTTGACGAGGAAATGTTCGTTTTCCTGTACCGTCTCGGCAAGTTCGACACGGGCGTCGAAGCGAGCGCGGAAGGCCTCGATGATCTCGTTGACGATGACCTCCGGGGCGGAGGCGCCGGCGGAAAGGCCGAGCGTCGAGATCGCGCCGATCTCATCCCAGTCGAGCTCGGCGGCGCGCTGCACGAGGATCGATTTCTTCGCCCCTGCCCTGAGCGCCACTTCGACGAGGCGTTTGGAATTGGACGAATTCGGGGCGCCGACAATGATGAAGAGATCGCAGCCGGGGGCCGCCTGCTTCACCACTTCCTGGCGGTTGGTCGTCGCATAACAGATCGAGTCCGCCGCCGGCGCCGTCAGGTTCGGGAAGCGCTCATGCAGGCGGGTGATGACGCCGGCCGTATCGTCGACCGACAGCGTCGTCTGGGTGACATAGCCGAGATTGTCGGGATCGGCAGGCGTATAGGCGTCGGCATCCTCGATCGTCTCGATCAGCGACACCGAGCCCTCCGGCAGTTGCCCCATCGTGCCGATCACCTCGGGATGGCCGGCATGGCCGATCAGGACGACATGGCGGCCGAGGCGATTGTGGCGCATCGCCTGCTTGTGGACCTTGGAGACCAGCGGGCAGGTGGCGTCGAGATAGAAGAGGTTGCGGCTTGTCGCATCCTCGGGCACGGATTTCGGCACGCCATGGGCGGAGAAGACCACCGGCTGGGCGCGATGTTCGGCCGGGATTTCGTCCAGTTCCTCGACGAAGACGGCGCCCTTGGCCTCCAGCCCTTCGACCACATAACGATTGTGGACGATCTCGTGACGCACATAGACCGGCGCGCCATAGGATTTCAGCGCCAGCACGACGATCTGGATGGCGCGGTCGACGCCGGCGCAGAAGCCGCGCGGGCCGCAGAGCCTGATCGTCAAAGGAGGTTTCGCCGCAATATTCATGTCTGTCCCGTCAAGAATTCCGTCCCGCATGGGAATAAGGGACCTCTAGCCCAATATGGCCAGGAATTGAAGCGATACTATTGCGGAGGTGCCTTGGCCCCCTTGCGGAACCAGGAAATCGACACCACGACGACGAGCACGGCGGCGAGCCCGTACCAGGTGAAGGCATATTGCAGATGGTCGTTCGGCAGGTCGACCTGGGTGACGCCGCCGATCGGCAGGCCGGCCGGATTGGGGGTGGAATCGGCATCGACGAAAAAGGGAATGACGCGGGCCTTGTCCAGCCCGACGCTCTCCGCCATGACGTCGAGATCCTTCCAGTAGAAGATGTTCTTGGCGACGTCGTTGTCGGGCACCACCCAGGACGGTTTGCCGGGAAGCTTTTGGCGCGCCAGGCCGGTGACGGTCTGCTGGTCCGTCAGTTGGCCCTGCATGCGCATCTCCGGCTCCTTGTTCTCGAAGGGAACGAAGCCGCGATTGACGAAGAGCGCGCGCCCGTCGGCAAGCTCCAGCGGGGTATAGATGTAATAGCCGGTCTGGCCGCGCCAGGTGGCGAAGAAGTGCCGCTCCTTGTTGTTGATATAGCGGCCGGTGGCGGTGACCTTGCGGTATTCGATATCGCCACTTGCAGCCGCCATCGCCTCGATATCGGCCAGCGGCACGGGTGCTGCGACCTGCCGTTCGGCGATATCGGCAAGCAGGCCCTCCTTCCAGTGGAGGCGTTCCACCTGCCAGGTGCCGAGCGAAATCAGGATGGCAAGCGCGATCAGCACCAGGATGCCGGTTGCCACAGGCAGCCGGCGGCGCGGGGCGGCATGGTCGATATCAATCACTCAGGCGTCCTTCGCGGGCATTATGACGGTATTGCATGGCGATCAGGATGCCCTTGAACCAGCGCAGCGTCATGAGCGACAGGATGATCGTCAGCGGGCCGAAGAGCATGATATGCACCCAGATCGGCGGCCCGTAATTCACCTGCAGCCACAGCACCATGCCGATGATGATGAAGCCGACGATGAGGATGACGAAGACGGCCGGGCCGTCACCGGAATCGGCGAAGGAATAATCGAGGCCGCAGGCGGCGCAGCGCGGCTTCAGGCCCAACAGGCCATCGAACAGCTTGCCCTCGCCGCAGCGCGGGCAGCAGCCCTTGATGCCGGTTTTCACCGGATCGACGGGGGGAAAATGGGCGCTGTCCTCGTTCATGCCATTCCTTTGCGTAACCTTGCGGCCGCGGCTTTTTCGACGCTGCCTTAACTCTCCCATAAATTATTCGCAGGACGAAGGGAAATGCCTGCGCTTTTTCGCCTCAGCGATTCGCGCCAAACAGAAGAAGACTGATGACTAACGATAGCCACTCCGCACAGATCATCATCCTGAACGGTGCGCCGCGAAGCGGAAAATCCAGCATTGCGCGCGCAGTCCAGGAACATTTCGAGGGGCCGTGGATCAACCTCGGCGTCGACGGCTACAATGCCATGACACCGAAGCGCTACCTCCCGGGCATCGGCCTCAGGCCGGGCGGCGAACGGCCGGACCTCGAAGAGCTGGTGCCGTTCCTCTATGCCGCCCTTTACGAGTCGATCGCCATCCATGCCGGGTTCGGCCTCAATGTCATCGCCGATCTCGGCCACCATGACAGCTATACCAAGCCGCTCGGAATTCTTGCCGATTGCGCCCGGCGACTGGAGGATTTTCCCGTGCTGTTCGTCGGCGTGCGCTGTCCGATCGAGACAATCATGCAGCGGCGCGAAACTGCCCAGGAAGGGCGCGAGACGCTTTATCTCAGGGCCACGGAGGAAGTGCCCATTCCAGAACCGGTGCAACGCTGGCAGGACGAGGTGCATCGGCCCGGCATCTACGATATGGAGGTCGATACGTCAGTGCTGACACCGCTCGAATGCGCCGAGGCGATCCGCCATCAGCTGGATCTCGGCATTCCCGAACCTTCGGCCTTCGAACGGATCGCCGGGGCGCGCTGAGGCGATGGTGAGCGGGCGCGCGCCGATGGCAGCCCCTCATCCGCCTGCCGGCACCTTCTCCCCGTAAACGGGGCGAAGGGACCATGCCGCACCGACCTCCCTCAATCTCAACCCTGCGTTTGGCACGTCCCCTCGCCCCGTAAACGGGGCGAGGGTTAGGGTGAGGGGCAGCCACCCGCGCGAACCGAACAGCCGCGGCACGGGGCCAAGCAAAAACGAAGTCCACCAAAAAAAAGGCGGGCACCAGGCCCGCCTTTTCTCAAATATCGTTCCGATCAGCCGGCGACCGGAGCGCCCCAGCCGCCCCAGACGTAGATGCAGAAGAACAGGAACAGCCAGACGACGTCGACGAAGTGCCAGTACCAGGCGGCTGCCTCGAAGCCGAAATGCTGCTTCGGGGTGAAGTCGCCGCGCAGCGCGCGGATCAGGCAGACAGCCAAGAAGATCGTGCCGACCAGAACGTGGAAACCGTGGAAGCCGGTCGCCATGAAGAAGGTCGCGCCGTAGATCGAATTCTTGAAGTCGAAGGGCGCGTGGGCATATTCGTAAGCCTGGACGCTGGAGAAGAAGATACCAAGCAGCACCGTCAGCGTCAGGCCCTGGACCAGGCCCTTGCGGTCGTTGTGCAGCAGCGCATGGTGCGCCCAGGTGACCGTCGTGCCCGAGAGCAGCAGAATGACCGTGTTGTAGATCGGCAGGTGCCAGGGATCGAGGACCTCGATGCCCTTCGGCGGCCAGACGCCACCGGTATAAAGCAGGCGCGAGGCCTGGATCGCTTCGTTCGGATAGAGGCTGGCGTCGAAATAGGCCCAGAACCAGGCAACGAAGAACATCACTTCCGAAGCGATGAACATGATCATGCCGTAGCGCAGGTGCAGCGAGACGACGCGCGTGTGGGCGCCCTCATGGGCTTCCTTCACCGTATCGGCCCACCAGCCGTACATGACATAGATGACCAGCGCGAAGCCGATATAGAAAAGCCAGGGATTGGCAAGCTCCGCACCGGCGACCTTGAACGAACCGCCGTTCAGGTAGCGCATGTAGCAGACGCCGCCGATCGCCATGATGAAGGCGCCGAGCGAGGCGAGAATCGGCCACGGGCTCGGATCGATGATGTGATAGTCGTGATTCTTCTGATGAGCATCGGCCATGTAGCTATCCCCGGATGTCTTCCTTCACTCCGCTCCCGGCATAGCCGGAAACGAGCCTTGATCAAAGTTTCTTTTCAATCTTCTCCGCTCCACCCTCATTCGAAGCCACCGGCTTCGGACCCTCTTTCGGGTAGAACGTATATGACAGCGTCACCGTATGGATGTTCTTGGATTCCACCGCCTTGACGATGTCAGGATCGATGTAGAACACCACCGGCATGTCGAGCTTCTCGCCCGGCTTCAGGTCCGTTTCCGTAAAGCAGAAACATTGCACCTTGTTGAAATAGACGCCTGCCTCGCCCGGGGTGACGTTGAACACCGCCTGGCCGCGCTGGGTTTCGTTCGAGCGATTCTCGGCGGTGAAATTCACCTGAATGGTCTCGCCGATCTTCGGATTGACCTCACGCTCGACCGGTTTGAAGTCCCACTGCAGGCCGGGCGCGACATTGGCGTCGAAGGTGACGCGCATGGTGCGGTCGAGCACGACGCTCGACACCTGGTCGACGCGCTGGGTCGTGCCGTTATAACCGGTCACCTGGCAGAAGATGCGGTAGAGCGGTACGGCGGCATAGCTCATCGCCCCCATGCCGAAGACGAAGCTCAGGCACATCATCACGACGGCGCCGTTGTTGCGGCCCTGCTTCTTCGGTGTACCGGCGTTTTCGCTCATCCCGCCATTCCCCCGCCGATCTTCACGATGGTGATCGCGTAGAAGAGAATGACGAGGCCGGCAAGCACCAGCCCGAGGGCGACGTTGCGGTTGCGGCGCGACTTGCGCTGCGCTTCCGTCAGCTTGACCATTTCCATCAGAACCAACCTCCCGCATGCGAGACCAGCACCGAAGCCAGCCGGTCGATCATCAAGGCGGAGAACACGGCGAAGAGATAGAAGATCGAGAAGCCGAAGAGCTTCTTCGCCGGGATCATCTTCAGATCGCCGTCGGGCATGCGCCAGACGGCGATGGAACAGTATATGAAGATCGCGCCGAGCGCCGCAGCGACGAAGCCGTAGCCGAGGCTCGCGAAACCGAGGACGGTCGGCAAGACTGCGCAGATGGCGGTCAGCACCGCATAGGCGACGATCTGATGCTTGGTCACCCGCTCGCCGGCGACATTCGGCAGCATCGGCACGCCGACGGCTTCGTAATCGCGCATCTTGAAGAGGGCAAGCGCCCAGAAATGCGCCGGCGTCCACAGGAAGATGATCATGAAGAGCACGGTGCTCTCGATCGTCACGCTGTTGGTCACGCAGGCCCAGCCGATCATCGGGGGAAAGGCGCCGGCGGCGCCGCCGATGACGATGTTCTGCGGCGTCGAGCGCTTCAGCCACATGGTGTAGATGACGGCGTAGAAGAAGATGGTGAAGGCGAGGATGCCGGCCGAGAGCCAGTTGACGGCCAGGCCGAGGATCACCACCGAAAAGCCCGAGAGCACCAGGCCGAAGGCGAGCGCCTCCGACGGCGCGATGCGGCCGGCCGGGATCGGACGGTTGGCGGTGCGGCTCATGACGGCGTCGATATCGGCGTCATACCACATGTTCAGCGCCCCGGAGGCGCCGGCGCCGACGGCGATACAGAGAATGGCGATCAGGCCGAGGACGGGATGGATATGGCCCGGCGCCAGCACAAGACCGGCAAAGGCAGTGAAGACCACGAGCGACATCACCCGTGGCTTCAACAATTCGAAATAATCGCGCGCACTCGCTTCCGACAATTCGCCGTCCTTTGCAAGCGCCCCGTGATTGTCGATGACCGTCATCATTCCGTCCTGCATGTCTCAAGATCAGGACGCCGTATCGAATGCGGCGTCCTGATGTCCGCGCAAATTACTTGATGCGCGGAAGCTGTTCCCACTGGTGATAGGGCGGCGGCGAAGGCAGCTGCCATTCGAGCGTCGTCGCACCCTCACCCCACGGATTGTCGCCGGCGACGCGCTTCTTGGCGAAGGCTTCGAACACGCCGTAGAGGAAGATCAGCACACCGAAGGCCGAGATGTAGGAGCCGATGGAGGACACATAGTTCCAGCCGGCAAAGGCATCCGGATAATCGATGTAGCGGCGCGGCATGCCGGCGAGGCCGAGGAAGTGCTGCGGGAAGAACACCAGGTTGACGCCGATGAACATGATCCAGAAATGCAGCTTGCCGACGAACTCGTTGTACATGTAGCCGGTCATCTTCGGGAACCAGTAGTACCAGCCGGCGAAGATCGCGAAGACGGCGCCGAGCGACAGAACGTAGTGGAAGTGGGCCACGACGTAATAGGTGTCATGCAGCGAGCGGTCGAGACCGGCATTGGCAAGCTGGACGCCGGTGACGCCGCCGACAGTGAACAGGAAGATGAAGCCGATCGCCCAGAGCATCGGCGTGCGGAACGAGATCGAGCCGCCCCACATCGTCGCGATCCAGGAGAAGATCTTCACGCCCGTCGGAACAGCGATGACCATCGTGGCGAAGACGAAGTAGCGCTGCGCGTCGAGCGACAGGCCGACCGTGTACATGTGGTGGGCCCAGACGACGAAGCCGACGGCGCCGATCGCGACCATGGCGTAGGCCATGCCGAGATAGCCGAAGATCGGCTTCTTCGAGAAGGTCGAGATGATGTGGCTGATCATGCCGAAGCCCGGCAGGATAAGGATGTAGACCTCGGGGTGACCGAAGAACCAGAACAGGTGCTGGTAAAGGATCGGGTCGCCGCCGCCTTCCGGAGAGAAGAAGGAGGTGCCGAAGTTGCGGTCGGTGAGCAGCATGGTGATGCCACCTGCCAGAACCGGCAGCGACAGCAAGAGCAGGAAGGCGGTGATCAGCACGGACCAGGCAAACAGCGGCATCTTGTGCAGCGTCATGCCCGGAGCGCGCATGTTGAGGATCGTGGTGATGAAGTTGATCGCACCGAGGATCGACGAGGCGCCGGCGATGTGGAGCGCGAAGATCGCAAGGTCGACCGCCGGTCCCGGCGTGCCGCTTGTCGCCAGCGGCGGATACATCGTCCAGCCGCCGCCCGTGCCATATGCCCCTGCCGGGCCTTCGACGAACATCGACAGCAGCAGCAGCGCGAAGGCGGGAACGATCAGCCAGAAGGAGATGTTGTTCAGGCGCGGGAAGGCCATGTCGGGCGCGCCGATCATGATCGGCACCATCCAGTTGGCGAAACCACCGATCATCGCCGGCATGACCATGAAGAAGATCATGATCAGCGCGTGCGCTGTGGTGAACATGTTGAACATCTGCTTGGCGCCGTCGATCGCGGCATCGCCTTCATAGCCGTAGACCATCGAGGCCAGGCCGTGGAAGATCTGGATGCCCGGCTCCTGCAGCTCCATGCGCATGGCAACCGACAGCGCGCCGCCGATGATGCCGGCAATGATCGCGAAGATCAGGTAGAGCGTGCCGATGTCCTTGTGGTTGGTCGAGAACAGCCAGCGATTGGCAAAGCTCGGCTTGTGCCCGTGATCATGGTGATCGTCATGCGCGTGGTCGTGGTGGGCGTGATCATGAGAATGATCGTCGTGAGCGGAAGGTCCAGCCATTGTCCCGATCCCCTTTAATTACTGTGCTTCGGCAACGTCGAGGGTCTTTGCGGGACCATCGGTTGCGGCCATGAGTGTCTTGTAGGCGCCGGGCAGGTCGCTGGCGGCCGTGGTCAGCCACTGCTTGTACTTGTCCTCGGAGACGACGCGGATGGCGATCGGCATGAACGCATGGTCCTTGCCGCAGAGCTCGGAACACTGGCCATAGAACAGGCCTTCGCGCTCGGCCCTGAACCAGGTCTCGTTCAGACGGCCCGGCACGGCATCGATCTTGACGCCGAAGGACGGCATGGCGAAAGCGTGGATGACGTCGGTCGGCGCCGAGGTCACGAGAACGCGGACCGTCTTGTTGACCGGCAGGACCAGCTCGTTATCGACGGCGAGAAGCCTGGGATAGATCGACTTGTCTTCCTTGCCGGCGCTCGCGCGGTCCTGATCCTTCAGGAGGTAGGAATCGAAAGCGAGCGGGCTTTCGCCCGAGCCTTCATATTCGTAGTTCCACTGCCACTGGGTGGCGGTCGCCTTGATGGTGACGTCGGGATTTTCAGGCAGCGTCAGCTGCGCCGTCAGCAGGTTGAACGAAGGAATGGCGAGAAGGAGCAGCACCAGGACCGGCCCCACGGTCCAGGCAACCTCGATCAGCGTATTGTGGCTCGTCTTCGAGGGAACCGGGTTCGCGCTGGCGCGGAACTTGACGCAGACGACGATGAGCAGGACCAGAACGAAAAGCGTGATCGGAACGATAAACCACAGAGTATATTGTTCGAACCAGTGGATTTCCCGCATGATCGGCGTTGCCGCCGGCTGCAGCGTTGCCTGCCACGGCGTTGGCTGGTCGGCATATGTGCCGGAAGCAAAAAGCAGACAGACCAGCGTGGTCAGGGCTGCATAAGCCTTCTTCATCACCTTATTATCTCCCTCGAGCGCTTGACCTGCAAAATAGAACGCAGAATCCTTGCCATCTTCAGCGCTTCAAACCACAGTTTGGCATTTGCCGCAACAGGTCAGAGCAATTGTCTATGCGGCATTTTTGCTCAAAGTGTAGGCAGCCCTGAACGGCAAAACATCCCAAGTTTTTCATCAGCATATGAAAAATCGGCTTTCCGGCCAATCCGCGCGCCGCACATTATTTCGGAAAGGTCCAATTTCCGCCGCAGTCCCCCGGTTTTCACGGGGTGGGGCTTTTCATTTTTGGTGGGCAGCTTCAACAATAGCCGCAATGATTCGATATCCAGAGGTTTCCATGGGTTTCCGTTCCCTCGCGCAGTCGCTTCTCGTGATTGCCAGCATCGCGGCCGCAGCGACGACGCCCGTTTTCGCACAGCAACCCACGCCGTCACAGGCCAAGCCGCCTGCTGCCGCGCCGGCCCCTGCCCCCGCGCCGCAACAGCCGAATGCCGCCAATCCGAATATCGAACAGGTGACGCCCGGCCAGACGCAGCCGCAGGCGCCGGGCACGGTGAAGTCCAATCACGGCGCATGGTCTGTCGTCTGCGACAAACCGGCCGGGGCTGCGACCGAACAATGCGCGCTGATGCAGAACGTCATCGCCGAGGATCGTCCGGAAGTCGGGCTTTCCGTCGTCGTCTTGAAGACGGCCGACCGCAAGTCGAAGATTCTCCGCGTGCTCGCGCCGCTCGGCGTGCTGCTGCCGAACGGCCTCGGGCTCAATGTCGACGGCAAGGATATCGGCCGCGCCTATTTCGTCCGCTGCTTCGCCGATGGCTGTTATGCCGAGGTCGTGCTCGAGGACGAACTGCTCAAGACCTTCCGCAGCGGCGCCCAGGCAACCTTCATCGTCTTCCAGACCCCGGAAGAAGGCATCGGCATCCCCGTCGACCTCAAGGGCTTCGCCGAAGGCTTCGACGCCCTGCCTTGAGGCCGGGGCTTGCTCGGACTATCCAACAGACCTACATCGGCTATGAGCACTCCTGCTCTTCAGCGGAGCACAAGACATGACCACCGATCTCCTGACGCTTTTCGATGCCGATGAAGCGACGATGCGCAAGCATGTGGCCGAGGCGCTGTCCGGCGCCGATGACGGCGAACTCTTTATCGAGCATGCGCAGGCGGAAGCGCTGACCTTCGATAATGGCCGGCTGAAGGGCGGCAGCTTCAACACCGAACAGGGTTTCGGCCTGCGCGCCGTTGCCGGCGAAGCTGTGGGTTACGCGCATGCCGGCGATCTGTCGGTGGCGGCGCTGAAGCGGGCGGCCGATGCGGTCGGCGCGGTGACGCGCGGCTATTCCGGCTCCTATGCCGCCGCACCCCAGGGCACCAACAAGAAATTCTACAGCGACGAGAACCCGATCGGCCAGCCGAGCTTCGAGGAAAAGGTCAAGGTCCTGCAGGACATCGACGCCTATCTCAGGGGCAAGGACGATAAGGTGCGGCAGGTGACGGCCTCGGTCGCCGCCAGCTGGCAGGTCGTCGATATCCTGCGCGCCGACGGGCACCGCGTGCGCGACATCAGGCCGATGACGCGCATCAACATTTCGGTGATGGTCGGCGAAGGCGAGCGGCAGGAGAGCGGCTCCTACGGCCATGGCGGGCGCATCGGCTTCGGTGACTTCGTCGCCGAGGGCAGCTGGCAATACGGCGCCGACGAGGCGCTGCGCCAGGCGCTCGTCAATCTCGAGGCGATCGATGCGCCGGCGGGCACAATGGACGTCGTGCTCGGCTCCGGCTGGCCGGGCGTCATGCTGCACGAGGCTGTTGGGCACGGGCTGGAAGGCGATTTCAACCGCAAGAAGACGTCGGCCTTTTCAGGCCTTCTCGGCCAGATGGTCGCCGCGCCCGGCGTCACCGTCGTCGACGACGGCACGATCGACAACCGCCGCGGCTCGATCACCATCGACGACGAGGGCACGCCGTCGGCCTACAACGTGCTGATCGAAAACGGTAAGCTCGTCGGCTACATGCAGGATCGGCAGAATGCCCGGCTGATGGGCATGGCGCCCACCGGCAACGGCCGCCGCCAGGGCTATGCGCATGTGCCGATGCCGCGCATGACCAACACCTATATGCTCGGCGGCGACAAGACGCCCGAGGAGATCATCGCCTCGGTGAAGAATGGCATCTATGCCGTCTCCTTCGGCGGCGGCCAGGTGGATATCACCTCCGGCAAGTTCGTCTTCGGCTGCACCGAGGCCTATCTGATCGAGAACGGCAAGGTCGGCGCGCCGATCAAGGGCGCCATGCTGATCGGCAACGGACCGGATGCAATGAAACGGGTGTCGATGATCGGCAACGACATGAAGCTCGATACCGGTATCGGCAATTGCGGCAAGGCCGGCCAATGGGTTCCCGTCGGCGTCGGCCAGCCGCATCTGCGCATGGATCAGGTGACGGTCGGCGGCACGCAGACCTGAGGCGAAAGGATTCTCTGATGGCGGACATCGAAATCAGAACCTTCACATCAGATGACGCTGATGCCGTGCTTTCGGTGATCCTGCCGATCCAGCGCGAGGAATTCGGCATCGACATCACCGCGGATGCGCAGCCGGATCTCAGGGTCATCCCGGATTTCTATCAGTCCGGCAAGGGCCAGTTCTGGGTCGCCGTCAAGGACGGCGCCATCGTCGGCACGGTCGGGCTGAAGGATATCGGCAACAACCAGGCGGCGCTGCGCAAGATGTTCGTCTCAGCCGAGGTTCGCGGCCGCGAACACGGCGTGGCGGCGCTGCTCCTCGATCGCCTGATCGCTCACGCCAGGGATGCCGGCATCACCGATATCTTCCTCGGCACGACGGACAAGTTCGTCGCCGCACATCGTTTCTACGAGAAGAACGGCTTTAGCGAGATTGCCAAGAGCGCCCTGCCCCGCTCCTTTCCGCTGATGGCGGTGGACAGCAAATTCTACCGCTATAAGGTCGGCTGACTCGATTTCTGGAAGATGAGGCGCCCAGCCTCATCTTGACGCCAGCGCCGGCTGGAACCGCCACTTCCTTTCGATCGCGGCGGCAAGGTCGATATCGTTGCGGCGGGCAAAAAGCAGGATGTGGCCGAGCAGGTCGGCGGTTTCGTCGGCGAGATCGCGGTCGAGTTCTTCCGGCGTCCGGTCCCTGCGGCGGCCGCGGCCGGTGACGCGGTTCCAGGCCTGGGTGAGTTCGCCCACCTCCTCCTGCAGCTTCAGCAAAAACCAGTCGGGGTCACGCTCGATGCCGTTGGCTGCGGCATAGGCCGCGGACGAGGTTTCGAACTGGTCGGCGAGACGGCGCAGCATGGGCGTTCTCCTTTTGTTTATGGAGGAGACGCTGATTCCCGCCGATTGTCCAGACTGGGATGGTCCAGGCCGGGATTGCCTAAAGTGCTGGGCAGCGATCAGCTGTGGTCCGGCAGCAGCATGCAGTCATAGGAGCGCTGTCTCAGCGCATCGCAGGCCGAGACGGCGGCATCCTTGCTGGCGAAGCCGACGAAGCGGGCGCGATAGATCCTGTTGGCCCCCTGCCCGACCGCCTCGGTATAGGGCGAGGCGGAGACGAGCGGCGCGCCGCCTTCCGACTGCGCTTGGGCGAGAAGCGCACGCGCCGCATCGGCGCTGGGAGCAGCCGAGATCTGGATCTGCCAGTCGCCATCGGCCCTCTCTGCCGATGTCTTCGGCGTCTTGCCGGCGTTCAGGATCTCCTCCATCGCGACCGGACGCTCCAGCGGCACGACGGCGTCATCGGCATAAGCCAGGCTCTTGGCCCCGAGATCATCGGCCGGCCGCGGTGCGTTGAGCGGCACCGGAACATCGGAATCGTCGGCGGCGGACGCGACTT
>Ga0207426_1000408_pt1 | contig 72326 bp, 67 predicted proteins | sample AraplaMF_Cvi_mMS_FD_184265 | JGI IMG/M metagenome (GOLD analysis project Ga0207426, IMG submission 184265) | Arabidopsis root microbial communities from the University of North Carolina, USA - plate scrape MF_Cvi_mMS (SPAdes) (version 2) | ecosystem: Host-associated > Plants > Roots > Endosphere...
CTGCCCGACGTGCGCGACGGCCTGAAGCCCGTGCACCGGCGCATCCTCTACGGCATGTCCGAGCTCGGCATCGACTGGAACAAGAAATACGTCAAATGCGCCCGCGTCACCGGTGACGTGATGGGTAAATACCATCCGCACGGCAATACTGCGATCTATGATGCGCTCGCCCGCATGGCGCAGCCCTGGTCGCTGCGTCTGCCGCTGATCGACGGCCAGGGCAATTTCGGCTCGGTCGATGGCGATCCGCCGGCGGCTGAACGTTACACCGAATGCCGCCTCGAAAAGGCTGCCCATTCGCTGCTCGACGATCTCGACAAGGAAACCGTCGACTTCCGCGACAACTACGACGGCACGCTCTCCGAGCCGGTCGTGGTGCCCGCCAAGTTTCCGAACCTGCTCGTTAACGGCGCCGGTGGCATCGCTGTCGGCATGGCGACGAACATCCCGCCGCACAATCTCTCTGAAGTCATCGACGGCTGCATCGCGCTGATCGACGACCCGGCAATCGAGCTGCCGGAACTGATGCAGATCATCCCTGGCCCCGACTTCCCGACGGGTGCGAAGATCCTCGGCCGTGCCGGCATCCGCTCGGCTTACGAGACCGGCCGCGGCTCCGTCATCATGCGCGGCGTCGCCGCCATCGAGCCGATGCGCGGCGACCGCGAGCAGATCATCATCACCGAGATTCCCTATCAGGTGAACAAGGCGACGATGATCGAGAAGATGGCCGAATTGGTGCGCGACAAGCGCATCGAAGGCATCTCCGATCTGCGCGACGAATCCGACCGCCAGGGTTATCGCGTCGTCGTCGAGCTGAAGCGCGACGCCAATGCCGAGGTCATCCTCAACCAGCTCTATCGTTACACGCCGCTGCAGACGTCCTTCGGCTGCAACATGGTGGCGCTGAACGGCGGCAAGCCCGAGCAGCTGACGCTGCTCGATATGCTGCGCGCTTTCGTCTCCTTCCGCGAAGAAGTCGTTAGCCGGAGAACGAAATTTCTGCTGCGCAAGGCGCGCGACCGCGCCCATGTGTTGGTCGGTCTCGCCATTGCCGTCGCCAATATCGACGAGGTCATCCGCGTCATCCGCCAGGCGCCCGATCCGCAGTCGGCCCGCGAAGAGCTGATGACCCGCCGCTGGCCGGCGGCAGATGTCGAAAGCCTGATCCGTCTGATCGACGATCCACGCCATCGCATCAACGACGACCTGACCTACAATCTCTCCGAGGAACAGGCCCGCGCCATCCTCGAACTGCGCCTTGCCCGCCTGACGGCCCTCGGCCGCGACGAAATCGGCGACGAACTCAACAAGATCGGCGACGAAATCAAGGATTACCTCGATATTCTTTCTTCGCGCGTCCGCATTCAGACCATCGTCAAGGATGAACTCACCGCCGTCCGCGACGAGTTCGGCACGCCGCGCCGCACCGAGATCGTCGATGGCGGCCTCGAAATGGACGACGAGGATCTGATCGCCCGCGAAGACATGGTCGTCACCGTCTCGCATCTCGGTTACATCAAGCGCGTGCCCCTGACCACCTACCGCGCCCAGCGCCGCGGCGGCAAGGGCCGCTCCGGCATGACCACCCGCGACGAGGATTTCGTTAGCCGGCTATTCGTAGTCAATACCCATACGCCGGTCCTGTTCTTCTCTTCGCGGGGCATCGTCTACAAGGAAAAGGTCTGGCGCCTGCCGATCGGCACGCCGACCTCGCGCGGCAAGGCGCTGATCAACATGCTGCCGCTCGCACCCGGCGAGCGCATCACCACCATCCTGCCCTTGCCCGAGGACGAGACGAGCTGGGACAATCTCGACGTCATGTTCTCGACGACGCGCGGCACGGTTCGCCGCAACAAGCTGTCGGACTTCGTCCAGGTCAACCGCAACGGCAAGATCGCCATGAAGCTCGAGGAGGAGGGCGACGAAATCCTCTCCGTCGAGACCTGCACGGATCAGGATGACGTGCTGCTGACGACGGCGCTCGGTCAGTGCATCCGCTTCTCCGTCGACGACGTCCGCGTCTTTGCCGGCCGCAACTCGATCGGTGTGCGCGGCATCAATCTCGGCGATGGCGACCGCATCATCTCGATGACCATCGTCGGTCATGTCGATGCCGAGCCGTGGGAGCGTGCTGCCTATCTCAAGCGTTCCGCCACCGAGCGTCGGGCGACGGGCGTGGATGAAGAGGATATTGCGCTGGTTGGCGAAGAAGTCACCGAAGAGGGGCAGCTTTCCGACGAGCGTTATGAAGAGCTGAAGGCACGCGAGCAGTTCGTGTTGACGGTCTCGGAAAAAGGCTTCGGCAAGCGTTCGTCCTCCTATGATTTCCGCATCTCCGGCCGCGGCGGCAAGGGCATCCGCGCCACCGACACGTCGAAAACCGGCGAGATCGGCGAACAGGTCGCGGCCTTCCCTGTTGATGACGGCGACCAGATCATGCTGGTCTCCGATCGTGGCCAACTGATCCGCGTGCCGGTCGGCGGCATCCGCATCGCCAGCCGCGCCACCAAGGGCGTCACCATCTTCTCCACCGCCAAGGACGAGAAGGTTGTTTCGGTCGAGCGCATCAGCGAGCCGGAGGAAGACGAGACGGAAGAGGCTGTCGAGGTCGCCGAAGGCGCCCCTGCGACCGATGAAGGCGCCACCGATCAAGGCCCGGTTGCCGATGGCGATCCGGCCGCGCCTGCCGGGGAATGATCACATGAAGGGGGCGGCTTCGAGCCGCCCTTTTCTTTTCAAGCCGCCCATTTTTTCTCAAGCCCGGGGATGGCTCAGATCACACCCAAAGAAAAAGCCGGATGCTGGGTGCATCCGGCTTTGAATGGCCCCGGCGACGGAAGGGTGCCGCTCGAGGGTGGGAAGTGGGTGGTCAGAGAGGAAGGTCAGAATGCTCTATGTTTTTCGTTCAGAGCTTTCACCTCTTCGCCTTCACGCCGAAGCGCTGAGATCGTCGAGGCCACGGACACGATGAACATCACGCTGATGAGGGCGGTGAGCACTGTCAAGATCGTGAACATAGGCATTCCTTTCCTGGGGAGTTGCGTTCTCGCCCCTCAGTACTGGCCCAGCACGGCCGTCCGGGCCGAAGCATAGGGACCATAAACCTTGGACGTATCGACCTTCTGATCATAGAGAGCGACAGTTGCGGTCAGCATGCCCGTGACCATTACCATCCAGAGCAGGTTAATCATCGTAATCTTACCGGGCATCTTTAGTCCTTCCTGCCGCGCTGATCGCATCTATGGGGTCGGTTGAATGAACGCATCCGTTTGAAAATGGTTCCGCGGATGTTGAGGGGGTGTTTACCAATGGCGATCTGAAGCCTCCTTGAATGTCTCGTTCATCTGGCGTTCAGATTCGAAGCCCGTTTTCGCGCAGCCGGCCCTGGGCGCGCACGATCGCCGCATGTTCGGCAAGCTCCGGCCGCACCCAGCTCACCTCATATCGATCGGCGAAATAACCATAGGCCATCTCTGCGGCGAGGGAGGAAACGACGGCAAGTGCAACGAGCACGATCAGCATGGACTTGGTCTTTCAGGAAGCGCCGGATGCCGGAATGGCATCGGCTGCATTCGATGATCCGAGTAAAGCAGATCCTGTCTGAAACGGCCTTGAACGGACCATTCATCCGCCGTTCAACCGCCTGCCAATTCAAAATGATAGAACGTCCTTGGCGTGTCCGGATGGACGCGCGGCACTCTCGCCGGACCTGCCCAAATCACTTGCGGCAGAGCGGCATCCGTGACAAAAGGCGTCAAATCAACGGTCTGGTCACATGACGACAGCTTTCTATCCGGGGTCTTTCGACCCGATCACCAATGGGCATGTGGATGTTCTGGTCCAGGCGCTGAACGTCGCCGAAAAGGTGATCGTCGCGATCGGCATCCATCCCGGCAAGGCGCCGCTCTTCTCCTTCGAAGAGAGAGCTGAGCTGATCCGCCGTTCGCTGGCTGAAGCGCTGCCCGGCAAGACCGGTGACATCACCGTCGTCGCCTTCGACAATCTGGTCGTCGATGCCGCCCGCACCCATGGAGCAACACTGTTGATCCGCGGTCTTCGCGACGGCACCGACCTTGATTACGAAATGCAGATGGCCGGAATGAACCGGACGATGGCGCCCGATATCCAGACCATCTTTTTGCCGGCGGGCACGGCCTCGCGGCCCATTACCGCCACATTGGTCCGCCAGATCGCCGCCATGGGCGGCGATGTCAGCGCTTTCGTGCCGGCCGCCGTCTTGCAAGCCCTCACATCCAAGCGCCCAAACTAGTCAGAACAAAGACTAGCAAGCGCAAAGACAAGGCGGAACCCGCCGCAATGGAGCTCATATGAAACTCTTTTATCTCGCATTTGCCGGCGTGCTGTATCTCGCCTCCTTCGCCGGGGATGCCTTCGCCCAGTCGGCCGATCACTATCTCACCATCCAGCTGAAGAACGGCCCCGTCGTCATTCAGTTGATGCCTGAGGTGGCGCCGAAGCATGTCGCCCAGATCGAAGCACTGGCAAAGAAGGGCGAATACGACAACGTCGCTTTCCACCGCGTCATCGACGGTTTCATGGCTCAGACCGGCGACGTCAAATACGGCAATATGGAAAAGGGCTTCGATGCGAGCCTCGCCGGCACCGGCTCTTCCGATCTGCCTGACATTCCGGCCGAATTCTCCAAGACCCCGTTCGTGCGCGGCACGGTCGGCATGGCCCGTTCGCAGGATCCGAATTCCGCCAATTCGCAGTTCTTCATCATGTTCGCCGACGGTTCCTTCCTGAACGGCCAGTACACCGTCGTCGGCAAGGTCGTTTCCGGCATGGAGAACGTCGACAAGATCAAGCGCGGCGAAGGCCAGAACGGCGAAGTCAAAAGTCCCGACCGGATGATCAAGGTCACCCTGGGCAAGAAGTAAGTTACGAGAGAAACAAGAGGAGAAGGCAATGGCCGAGATCAAGGATCCCGAAAACACCATCATTCTGGAAACCACCAAGGGCAAGGTTGTCATTCAGCTTTTGCCGCAGGTCGCCCCGGAACATGTCGCCCGCATCAAGGAACTCGCCCGCGAGAAGGCCTATGACGGCGTCGTCTTTCACCGCGTCATCCAGGATTTCATGGCCCAGACGGGCGATGTCGAATTCGGCAAGAAGGGCTCGGAAACCTTCAATCCCAGCCGCGCCGGCATGGGCGGCTCCTCCAAGCCGGACCTGAAGGCTGAATTCTCGGCAACCACCCATACGCGCGGCACATGCTCGATGGCCCGTTCGCAGAACCCGAACTCGGCCAACTCTCAGTTCTTCATCTGCTTTACCGACGCGCCGTGGCTGAACAAGCAGTATTCCGTCTGGGGCCAGGTCATCGAAGGCATGGACAACGTCGACAAGATCAAGCGCGGCGAGCCGGTTTCCGATCCGGACTCGATCGTCTCCATGCGGGTTGCCGCCGACGTCTGATTGTGATTTCTGCTGAAACCCGCCCTTGCGCGAAAGCGTGGGGCGGGTTTCGCTTTGCCTGAAAGTGCCCTGATGCGCGTAGACCTTTTCGATTTCGACCTGCCTGATGAACGCATCGCGTTGCGGCCCGCCGAGCCGCGCGACAGCGCGCGGCTGCTCGTCGTCGATCCGAATGTGGAAACCATCCGGGATTATCGCGTCGGCGATCTGCCGTCTTTTCTGCGGCCCGGTGACGCGCTCGTCTTCAACGACACCAAGGTTATTCCGGCCCAGCTCGAGGGCATTCGCCATCGAGAGGGTGCTGGCGGCCAGCAGGTGTCGGCGACGCTGCACATGCGTATCGGCGCCAACAAATGGAAGGCTTTCGCCAAGCCCGGCAAGCGCATCAAGGAAGGCGACCGCATCGCCTTCGGCCATAGCGGCGAAAGCTGCATGATCGGCTCGCTTGACGCGACGGTGGAAGAAAAGGGCGAGGCCGGCGAAGTGACACTGGCCTTCGATCTCTCAGGCCCCGCACTGGACGAAGCGATTGCCAGCGTCGGTCACATACCGCTGCCGCCCTATATCGCCGCCAAGCGGCCGGAGGATGAACGCGATCGCGCCGACTATCAGACCATCTATGCGCGGGAGGAGGGCGCTGTCGCAGCCCCCACGGCCGGCCTGCATTTTACACCCGCTTTGTTCGAGGCGCTCGACAAGGCCGGTGTCGAACGCCATTTCGTGACGCTGCATGTCGGGGCCGGCACCTTCCTGCCCGTCAAGGCCGATGATACCGCCGATCACAAAATGCATCTCGAAAGCGGTTATGTCGGCGCCGAAACCGCCGCCCGGCTGAACGCCGTAAAGCAAAGAGGGGGACGCATCATTTGCGTCGGCACCACCTCACTGCGGCTGATCGAGAGCGCGACGCAAGACAGTGGCGAAATTCGCGCCTGGAGCGGCGCCACCGGCATTTTCATCACGCCGGGTTACCGCTTCAAGGCCGTCGACATGCTGATGACCAATTTCCACCTGCCGCGTTCGACGCTCTTCATGCTGGTCTCGGCCTTTTCAGGCCTCGACACCATGCGCGCCGCCTATGACCACGCCATCCAGACGGGCTACCGCTTCTATTCCTATGGCGATGCCAGCCTTCTCTTCCGGAAAGATTAGATGACCGACCGCTTCCAATTCACGCTTGACAAGACCGATGCCGGCGCCCGCCTCGGCAAGATCTCCATGCCGCGCGGCGAGATCCGCACGCCGGCCTTCATGCCGGTCGGCACCGTCGGTACGGTCAAAGCCATGTATCTCGACCAGGTGCGGGAGAACGGCGCTGACATCATCCTCGGCAATACCTATCACCTGATGCTGCGCCCGACGGCCGAGCGCGTCGCCCGCCTTGGCGGCCTGCATAAGCTCATCCGTTGGGAACATCCGATCCTGACGGACTCCGGCGGGTTCCAGGTCATGTCGCTGTCCGGCCTGCGCAAGCTCGACGAGCAGGGCGTCACCTTCAAATCGCATGTCGACGGCAGCCTGCACCACATGTCGCCGGAGCGCTCCATAGAAATCCAAGGGCTGCTCGGCTCCGACATCCAGATGCAGCTCGATGAATGCGTGGCGCTGCCGGCCGAGGCGAAAGAGATTGAGCGCGCCATGGAAATGTCGCTGCGCTGGGCCGAACGCTGCCGGGTGGCCTTCGGCGAGCAGCCCGGCAAGGCGATGTTCGGCATCGTCCAGGGCGGCGACATCCCGGCGCTGCGTATCCGTTCGGCCGAGGCGTTGAGCCAGCTCGACCTCAAGGGCTATGCGATCGGCGGCCTCGCCGTCGGCGAGCCGCAGGATGTCATGCTGCAGATGCTGGAAACGACGCTGCCGGTCCTTCCTCTGGAAAAGCCGCGTTACCTCATGGGTGTCGGCACGCCGGATGATATTCTGAAATCGGTTGCGCGCGGCATCGACATGTTCGACTGCGTCATGCCCACTCGCTCCGGCCGCCATGGCCTGGCCTTTACCCGCCGCGGCAAGGTCAACATCCGCAATGCCCGCCATGCCGAGGATATGCGCCCGCTCGACGAACAGTCGAATTGTCCGGCCTCACGCGATTATTCGCGTGCCTATCTGCACCATCTCGTCCGCTCCAACGAGGCGCTCGGCGGCATGCTGCTCTCCTGGAACAACCTCGCCTATTACCAGGAACTGATGCAGGGCATCCGCAAGGCGATCGCCGAAGGCCGCTTCGCCGATTTCATGGCGGAAACGCAGGAGGAATGGGCAAGAGGCGATCTCCAGCCCGTGTGATCCCGATCAAACCTGTTTGATCCAATCCAACGAGGTTGGATCGATCGGGATCAAATACCCTTGCTGTCCGCATCTGGGATGATCTGCACGCCGTTGATCCGGTAGCTGCCATCCGGCTGGCGGGTGATCTGGTAGATCGCCGTCCAGTCCTTGCCGTCGCGGCCTGAAATCAGCACCTCGTGATAGATCAGCGCGCCGTTGTCGATCGAGCGGCTGCGGCCGAAGGCGTAGTTGCCGGGATGATAGACCGGCTCGTAGCTCTTCTTCACCATGGCGAAGAACAGGTTCTTGTCGGGATACATCGCCCTGATGCCGGGAGCGGCGAAGGAATAGGCGGTCTCGGCATCGTCCTTGAGGAAGGCCTTGATCTGTTCCTCGATCATCGTCCGCGTCGTGTCGATCGGGTCTTCGGCGCGGGCCGAGACGATGGAGAGGAGGGACGCGGCACACAGAATAAGAACTGCGAAGAAGGCGCGCATGGGTTGATCTCCAGCTCTATCGGAGAATAATCCCCGATAGAGCAGAAGTGTAGGCGATTTCCAAAGCAATGCCAGCAAAAGTGCGCAGCGGTTTGCGTCCGGAATTGCGTAAAACAAAAAATGAGAGCGGTTCTGTGCTTCCATGAAAACTGAACCGGCCTACCGCAAGAAAAACAGACTTTACGACCAGCGCCGGAAGAGGGCGCTGGCGTTCACTCCACCGAAGCCGAAACCATTGGTGATCGCATAGTCCATGGTGAGCGGCCGCGCCGTCTTGCCGACGATATCGATGCCGTCGGTGGCCGGATCAGCCTCATCCAGGTTGCGGGTCGGCGGCGCGATCTGGTCGCGCAGCGCCAGGATGGTGAAGATCGCCTCCAGCCCGCCGGCAGCCCCGAGCAGGTGGCCGGTCGCCGATTTCGTCGCGCTGACGGCAATGCCGCCATTGCGGCCGAAGACCGTGCCGATCGCGGCGATCTCGCCCCTGTCACCGACGGGTGTCGAGGTCGCATGCGCGTTCAGGTGTTTGACGTCGGAAGCGGAAATCTTCGCTTGGCAGAGCGCCGCCTCCATCGCCCGCCGCGCACCGTCGCCGTCTTCAGGGCCTGAGGTCATATGGTAGGCGTCCGCCGCCGTGCCGTAGCCGACGAGTTCGGCGAGCGGTGTGGCGCCGCGGGCAAGTGCGTGCTCCAACGTTTCGATGACCAGAATGCCGGCGCCTTCGCCCATGATGAAACCGTCGCGCGCCGTGTCGAAGGGCCGCGACGCCAGCTCCGGCGTTTCGTTGAAGCCGGTGGAAAGGGCGCGTGCGGCGGCAAAGCCGCCGAGGCTCACCTTGTCGATACAGGCCTCGGCGCCACCGCAAATCGCCACATCCGCCTCGCCGGAGCGGATCAGCCGCGCCGCATCGCCGATTGCCTGGACGCTGGCGGCGCACGCCGTCACCGGAGCGCCGAGCGGCCCCTTGAAGCCGTAGCGGATGCTGACCTGGCCGGCGGCGAGGTTGACGAGGAAGGAGGGCACGGTGAAGGGCGACAGGCGTCGGACGCCGCGCGTCTCGCCGATCCGTACTGCTTCGGCGATCGCCGGAAAGCCGCCGACGCCCGACGCGATGATGGTCGCGGTGCGTTCACGCTCGCCTTCGTCGGTCGGCATCCAGCCGGCCTGCTTGACCGCTTCCTCCGTCGCCGCCATGGCGAAATGGATGAAGCGGTCCATCTTCTTCTGGTCCTTGGGCGGGATGTATCGGTCGGGATCGAAGCCGGCTTGCGCATCCTCGGTTATGCCGGGAACGATACCGCCGACCTTGGCCGCGAGCTCGCCGACGATGTCTTCCGCCAATACCCGCAGCCCCGAACTGCCGTCGAGAAGGCGTTTCCAGGCGGGCTCGACGCCGGTGCCGAGTGGCGAGACAAGCCCCATGCCGGTGACAACGATGCGGTCCATTCTGTTCTCCTTCTATGCGTCGATGCCGAGATACCAGGCGCGCATGCGGGCGATCCGCGCGTGCACCTCGTCATCGGCGGCGGGGCCTGCAAGCAAGCTGGTATTTTCGGGTGTCACCTGTTCGCCGGTGCGCGCATCGACCAGCACGGTCTCGCGCTCTTTGCCGGAAGCGGCATCGCCCAAGAGAAAGGCGAGGTCCTCCTCCGGAATGTGCCGGCTTCCCCAGGAAAACAGCGTCATCAGGACGGGAAAGAAATCACGGCCCTTTTCCGTCAGCCGATATTCGTAGCGGGCAGGGCGCTGCTGGTAGAGCCGCCGTTCAAACAGGTCCTGATCCGTCAGGTGTTTCAGCCGCCGTGCCAGGATGTTCGGCGCCACGCCGAGGCTCTTCTGGAATTCGTCGAAGCGCGACAGTCCTTGGAAGGCGTCGCGCAGGATCAAGATGCTCCACCAGTCACCGACGCTGTCGAGCGCGCGTGCCGCCGGGCATTTGAAATCGCTGAAGCTTGTTCGCTGCATGGCGATGTCACTACATTAGTGACTATCATAATGCAAGTTACTATCGGGACTCGCGCTCGAAAATCCGGGCGAGCACGATGCCGGTGACGAGCATGCCGACTGCCACGAAGATCGTATCGCCTAGCGAGCCGATATAAAGCGGCCCGATATTGGCAAAGAGCAGGAAGGCGATGAGGAAATTGACCCAGCCCCAGACGACATTGGCTGTCGGCGAACCGAGCTTTGCGAATGGAGTGCGGAAGGGCCGGCCGCTGACGCCGTTGACGAAATGCGGGATGCCATTGGTCAGAAAGGCCGCGGCGATGAAATGGGCGATATAGGCGATCCAAGGGCAAAGGCTTCTCCGGTGCTGCGAGTGGCATTGACGGAGGAATGTGGCCGGGAATATTATGCCGGCAAGAGGAGGCTAAGCATGTCGCACAAAAGCGTGCAGCGGTTTTTGCGGCAACGACATGCGTAAAAACCAAGAGCTAAAGCGCGAGGCGCGACGTTGAAAGATCGCGACGCGCTTTAGAGACGCACGTGGTGCCGCAGCCCGCCGCCGAATAGCGACGGACCTGGCCGGGTCAGATCAGCACGAAATCCTTGAAGTGAAGCGCCGGGGAATTGTCGAGATCGGCCACATGGATTGCCGCACCCGCGGCACTTCCATCCGCATCAAAGGATAGAATGCCGCTGGTCTGGTCGTAGATCAGTCTATCGTCAGCTTCGAGTGCTTTGGTGCCGACGACGAAATTTTCATCCGAAAATCTCGATAGGCTGAGTGCGGCGAAAATCGAATGGTCGAGCAGCAGCTTGTCGCCGGTCGCCGAGGAGAAATCCCGGATCTTGTCGATGCTCACATTGTCGGGCTTAACGTCGAAAACGAAGGAATCGGCCCCTCCGCCGCCGGTCAGAATGTCTGCGCCGGCTTTACCGATCAGCTTGTCGTTGCCGAGCCCGCCGCTCATCTGGTCGGCCCCCTTGCCGCCATTGAGACTGTTGCTGCCGTCGTTGCCGGTCAGCACGTTGGACGTGTTGTTGCCCGTCGCGCTGAGATTGGCCGTTCCGGTCAAGGCAAGGTTTTCGATCGTTCCGGCCGTGCGCTTCAGATCGGCCAGACTGAAGGAAGTCGAAGCCTTGATGGTGTCCTTGCCGGATGCCCCTGTTTCATCGGCAAAATCGCCGGCATTGTCGACCATATAGGTGTCATTGCCGGCGCGGCCCGACATACGGTCGGCACCAGTGCTTCCGTCAAGAATATTGTTGCCGGAATTGCCGGTGAGAACATTCGCCAGGCCATTCCCGGTGCCGTTCAGGTTGGCGGTGCCGGTCAGCGTCAGGTTCTCGACGTTTCCGATCGTATGCGCCGTATCCTTGAGGCTGAAGCTGATCGACGACATGACGGTATCCGTCCCGCCGCCCCGGCTTTCGTCGACGATTTGAGCAGAGTTGCTGACGGTGAATATGTCGTTGCCGGTGCCGCCATAGATATGGTTGGTTGCCGGCGGCGGCGTGCTGGTGATGCCGCCTTCGATGTCGATGATTACGGGATGATCGACGACATTAACCGTCAGGGACGAGACGTTGCTGAGGCTTTTGATCGCCGTCGTCCCGGTCAGCGGGTCGAAGACCTTCACGGAGCCGAAGGCGGCGCCGAGATTGACTTTGACGGCTGTATTTGCAGCCTGAATGGCCGCATCGGTGGACTGGTTCCAGATATCGGGCTCGTTCCAGAGGATGATCTGGTAGCTTCCGTCCGATTTTTCCGTGAGCAGGCTGCGGGCCGAGGACGGCAGGCCGTCGATCGAATAGTTGAGCGCTCCGGCGCTGAAGCTCGCCTTCTGAGCGCCGTCATCCGCAAGGATTTCGGTCAGATTATGGATAGCCGTCGCAGCCGGCTTGGCCGAATAGTCGAGATGAAAAAGCCCGAAATGCTTTTCCTGATTGGTGCCCTGCGGATCGGAATAGGCGTCCAGCAGCTCGTAAATGAACGTGTTTTTCGATCCGAGTGCCGCGCCGTCCATCAGCGTATTGAGCAGGAGCTTGGCCTGCGTCGCTTCGCTAACGCCTTCCCAGCCGCCATTGGTGTCGGCGGTCAGCGACGTATGGTAACCGGTCTCGGTGATCGCAAGCGGCTTGCCCGGATCGGCAGCGCGCTGAACGCCGGATTCTCGGGAAAGCCATGAATATGGCTGGTCGCCATCCTTCGCATAGGTGTGGATCGTCGTGTAGTCGGACGCGGAAGCGACCGTATATCCGGTAAAGCTGAAGACCGGGATGTCCTTCAGCAACGGATCGGCGTTGACGGCGGCAGACAGGTCCTTCTGATAGGCGACCGCTGCGGCCTGGCCGCTCAGGCCGTGATAGCTGACCGGCCAGTTATTGACTTCGTTCGGGCCTTCGATGCCGACGACCGATCCGGGATGGGCCTGCGCGAAATCATGCAGCCGCTGGACCACGGTGGCGGGGTCGACTTCCCGCTGCGCGCTGAAGACGAATTGCACGCCGGCCTTGGCCGCGTCGCCGAGATGCGTTTGGCCGTTGGGATCGGAAGCGGAGTTGGGGACGTGATCGCGGACTGTATCGAGGCCAAGATAGTCGAGTGCCTTAACAACTTCTCCGACATCGGAATATTTTCCGTCGGTGTAGTCGATATGTGTATCAATTCCAAAGGAGCGAATAATATCGTTTATTCTAACGGCTTGAGCCATAAGTTTTTCTCCCGGTTTACGAGGGAATTGGCGATGGGAATGAATCCCCATTTGTTGAAACCAATTCGATTTAATACACGAGGAGGGTCGTGCGGCGATGACTCGTTATCCATGATATATTGTTCCGAATGTGGCTCGCTTCGGATTGTATTTATTATGAAATCTGCGCTTGCATTTTTTCGTCCGGCCAACTGATCATGCCCGAGCGGGACGGCCCATAGGCAGAGCCTGGTGAAATCCGACATGGTTTTGGAGGATCCGATGACCGTCAATGTTGAATTCCGGTTTCGCAGCGGCATGCCGTCGATGGCGTTCAGCAATGTCCGCTTGCGCGGCAGTTGGGATGGGCAGGGCCGTCCTTCGGACGATTGGACCTCCGTTCCGATGCGGCTTTCCCATGACGAGGACGGCTATGATGTCTTCGTCGCCGATGTATCGTTTCCCGACGCCGAGATCGGTACGCATTTTCGCTGGGGAATCGAACTGGATCGGCCGGGCATTCCAGACCTATGGGCCATCACCGCCGAATTGGACGACGAGGTCTCGACACGTCGCGAACGCTCCTTCGAACTCCAGCAGGGGATCGCGCCGCAGACCTATCATCTGACGTGGATCGGCCGTCTGGGGGCGAATCGGATTGAGCGGCGCGACGGTACCGACGGCATTCGCTTCGCGGTCTGGGCGCCGAACGCCAGGGCGGTTTCGCTTGTGATCGCCGATGCCGCTATCGGCTACGTCGCCGACGACGGCACCGGTGCAGTCGCAACCATCGCGATGCGCAAGACCGTCGACGGCTTCTGGACCGTCGAAACCGGCGATGATGACGGCCTTGCCGATTTCGACGGCATGGTCGGCACGCCCTATATGTACCGCATCACGAAGGATGACGGATCGCTCGTCTACCGCACGGATATCTGGTCGCTCATGCAGATCGGCGCTGGAGATTTCGATCCGGATGGAGCGGTCTATCACGGATCGCCGGCGTCATTGGACGGACCGCAGAGCTGTTCGGTCGTCTGCGACCCGAAGCGGGTGGTACTGTCATCGGGAGAGGAGCTTACCGCCGAGGCCTTCTGGGCCGACGAATTCGCCGGCGGCCAAAAGATTCCCGATCGGCTCGAGGATCTGGTGATCTATGAACTGCATGTCGGCGCCCTCGGTTTCGGCAAGCCCGCGCCCGGTACGCTCGATGATGCCATCGCCTTCGTCGAACATCTCGCAGCGCTCGGCGTCAACGCGGTGGAACTGCTGCCGATTGCGGAATTCGAGACCCGGGCCAACTGGGGCTACGGCACCTCGCATTTCTTTGCCGCCGATCAAGGGGCCGGCGGCACCGACCGGCTGAAGATGTTCATCAAGACCTGCCACCAGCGCGGCATCGCCGTCATCCTCGATGTCTGTTACAACCACTTCGATCCGGATGGCGAGCGGGCGCAATGGGCCTATGATTCCAACGATCACACCCGCAATATCTACTATTGGTACGAGGGACGGCTTGGCGATTACGCCGATCCCACGGGCGGCTACATCGACAACATCTCGACGGGATGGGCGCCGCGCTTCCATGAGGAAGCCGTGCGCCAGCTTTTCATCTCCAGCGCCGCCTTTTTCGTCTCCGTCTGCCATATCGATGGTTTCCGCCTCGATCAAACGAGTTCGATCCATCAATATCCGGTTCTGCATGCCGATGGCCGGCGCGCCGATCGGGCCGCCGCCTTCGGCGCCAAATTCCTGAAGCAATGGACCCGCACGATGCGGCTCATCAAGCCGCAGCTTTTCCTGACGGCCGAGGATTATTCGGACTGGTCGGCGATGACCGAGCCAAGCCTGAGCGGCGACGGGCTCGGCTTCGATGCGACCTGGTATGGTGACTTTCATCACAATCTCGTCGAATATCACGGCGGTGCGCAGGCGCAGCTGTTGAAGAATGCCGGCTTCGGGGACCAGCGGGCGCTGACCATGTCGTCTCTTGCCGGCGCTTTGCAGACAAGCGCGCACTCCAAGGTAGTCTATAACCAGTCGCACGACGATTGCGGCAATCGTGAAGGATCGGCGCGAACCGCTGTGATCGCGGTCAATTTCGCGCCTGTTGTCGGTGAGACCAGGACGTGGGCGGAGGCGAGATCGAGGTTCGCGGCGGCGATGACGCTGCTATCGCCGGGGACGCCGATGTTTTTCATGGGCGAGGAAATCGGTGCCCTGAAGCCCTATCGCTACAATGATTTCCTCGCCAACCGGGAGAATATTCTCGGCGCGGCCGATGGCCACGGGGCAGGGATGATCAGCTGCTATCGCGATCTGATAGCGCTCAGTGTCGGAGAGGCAGCCATTCGCTCGCGCAACATCACCATTCCCCTGGTTCACGACGAAAATCGGGTGATCGCCTTTCATCGCTGGAACAACGGCGAGGATTTCCTCGTCGTGGGCTCGCTGAACGATGCTCCCTTCGAGCACGGCTACCGGCTGCACAGCGACCGCTTGGGAGATGACCTCTGGGAGGAGGTCTTCAACAGCGATGCTCGCAGATATGGCGGCTGGAACGTCGGCAACGGCGGCGGAAGGCTCAGAGCCACGACGGGAGTGCTCGATCCCGTTCTGCCGGCGTCAGGCGTTCTGGTCTTTCGCAGGCTGTGACAAGTGCACGTCGGCAACGGTCAGGCAAAGCCGAGCGGCAGATTTTCCAGTTTCCTGTCATTGCCGTAGTCGCGCTCATGCGGCGAGCGACGACGGCCGTCGCGGCGAGCGGAAAGATCGATCCGGTTTTCGGCGAAGATCCCATCGGGCCAGGTGCCGGTGTCATGGCAATCGGCGTCGATTTTGGGGGCAAGGATTTTCAGGATCATTGGGGTTCCTCCGCGGCGCAGCATCAACACTCGGAAAGGCCGCTTCGTTCCATTTATAAAACCCGAATTATTAATAAATTAACCATAATCGCCAGGCGAGAACCGGTCATCGCCTGACGTAGACCTGACGTTGAAATGATTGGCCCATGGAACTCCGGATGTTGATCGCCGTTGATGTCAATGAACACAGGAGGTTCCGATGCAGTTGATCGATACGCGAGTGACACAGGCCGGCGACATCTTCACCGTCGAATTCTTGGGCGAAGGCGGAGAATCGATTTCCGTCAAAATCGACAACTCCCATGGCGAGCTTGATGATGCGACGGCGGTCGACCACGCCAAAGTCATGATGGTTCAGCTGACCAGCTTTGCCGGCGGCGAGCCGGACGGCAGCATCAACCGTTACGATGCCTTGAGCAACGGCAATTTTGACGAAGGCAGCAAGGGTCTGATCGGCCAGCCGAGCGCGCGTTCGGCTGGGGACAGCGAGACGCTGGAGGAGGAGTTGAACGAGGGCCTTGAAGACAGCTTCCCTGCAAGCGACCCTGTCTCGGCAACGGTATCGTCCATCCCAGCCAACGCACCACGGCATTGATTTCACCGCAATCTCAATCCCAAATGCTGGCCAAGGCTGCCCCGGTTCCTGCGGGCAGCTTTTTCTTGCATGACAAATTGATGTCAAAACTGAAAAACAGCTGAAAACAGCAGATGTCTGATTGACATGGGAGCCTTCTAGAGAGGGCCCGAGAAGGAAGCGCGGGTGACGCGCTTCCGACGTCTCGGAGACGCGCGTCCCATGAAAATAATTCAGATCACCGACACCCACTTCAGCCCTGACAAGCCGCATTTCAACGGCAACTGGGCGCCGCTTCTGACCTGGATCGAAGAGACCGGTGCAGACCTGATCGTCCATACCGGCGATCTCACCGTCGATGGCGCCGACAAAGACGACGACATCACCTTTTCGATGGATCTGATGCGCCAGGTGTCGATCCCGATGCTGATCGTCCCCGGCAATCACGATGTCGGCCATCTCCAAGGATCGGACCAGCCGGTCAATGCCGAGCGGCTCGCCCGCTGGCGCAGCCTTGCCGGCGACGACCGCTGGCTGGAGGACACGGCCGGCTGGCGTTTCATCGGCTTGAATTCGCTGCTTCTCGGTCACGAGGATGATGAGGAGGAGGCCCAGTTCGAATGGCTCGGTAAGGCGCTTGCCGAAAGGGCAGGGCGGCGCGTGGCGCTTTTCGCCCACAAGCCGCTGTTCGTCGACGCACCCGACGAAGGCGATACCGGATATTGGAGCGTTCGCCCGGTCGAGCGCCGGCGGCTCTATGATCTGATTGCTGCCCATGACGTGGCGCTGTTTGCGAGCGGCCACCTCCACTGGGCTTGGCAGGGGCGCTTCGACAACACCCAGCTGACATGGGGTCCGTCGGCCGCCTTCGTCATCGATAAGATGGAGCGGGAGATGCCGGGTGAGCGGCTGATCGGCGCCGTCGTCCATGAGTTCGATGCTGGTGTCGAAAGCGCGATCGTCGCCGTTCCCGGCATGACCGCCTATGTGCTCGACGACGTCGTGCATGAGGTCTATCCCCAGGCGGTCAAGCAGCGGGAACCGGTCGAATGAGCGCGCTCTCGCTTCGCGGCATCACCAAGGCTTTCGCCGGCAACCAGATCCTCGATGGTGTCAGCCTGGACATCGCGGACGGCGAATTCATCGCGCTTGTCGGCCCCTCCGGCTGCGGCAAGAGCACGCTGCTGCGCGTTCTGGCCGGCCTCGACCATGCCGACCGCGGCGAGATCCTGATCGGCGGGCGCGATATGTCCGGCGTCGCAGCCGCCGGCCGCAACATCGCCATGGTCTTTCAGTCTTACGCGCTCTATCCGCATCTGACGGCGTCTGAGAATATCGCCGTGCCTCTGGCGATGCGCCGGCTGTCGAGGATGCAGCGGCTGCCCTTCATCGGCTCGCTGATGCCCGGCCAGCGCGCCACCCGCGGGAAGATCGCCCGCGACGTCAGGGAGATGGCGACGTCGCTGAAGATCGACCACCTTCTCGACCGCAAGCCCGGCCAGATGTCCGGCGGCCAGCGTCAGCGCGTGGCGCTTGCCCGCGCCATGGTGCGCCAGCCGAACATCTTCCTGATGGACGAGCCGCTGTCCAACCTCGACGCCAATCTGCGCGTCCACGCCCGCGGCGAGATCGTCGACCTGCATCGCCGAGCCGGCGTGCCGACGCTCTATGTCACCCACGATCAGGCGGAAGCGCTGTCGATGGCCGACCGTGTCGCTGTGATGATGGGCGGAAAATTGCTGCAGATAGCAAGCCCCGAAGTCATCTACGACGATCCCGCCCATATCGAAGTCGCCCGCTTCATCGGCCAGCCGCGCATCAATCTGCTGCCGGCCTTTGCCGAAGGCGGCGTCATTCTCTGCGGCGGCCTGCGGCTTATGCTCGACAATGCTCCGGACAGGAAGATGCCGGTCACGATCGCCATTCGCCCCGAATTCGTCTTTCTGTCCAGGAGCCGGCATGATGGACTTGCCGCCCGGATCGAACGCGTCGAATTCCTGGGCTCCGAAGTCATCCTCCATTGCCGGCTCGAAGCGATCAGCGAGACCATCATCGCCAAGGTTCAACCGTCCGAAGCCGCAGGCCTTGCCGCCGATGATGCCGTCGGGCTGCAGCTCTCGCCCGGCCGGACGCTGATCTTTGCCGAGGATGGCAGCCGGCTGGCCGGCAGCGTTGCCACGGGTGATGCCAGGCTCACCGCAGGTGATGCCGGGCTCGGCTCCGCCGATGCCGGGCTCGGCTCTGCCGATGCCGGGCTGATGGCGGGCCACTCTCAATGGGAGAGGGCGCATGGCTAGCGTCGTCTCGATGGCCGTGCCGCATGATTCCGCCGCTGCGCATCGGCGCAGCGAGGCCCAGATCGCCTGGATGCTGGTGCTGCCGGCGATGATCCTGCTGTTCCTCTTCGTGCTCTTGCCGGTCGCATCCGTCATCGTGCTCGGCTTTACCGATTTCGAACTCGGCTACGGCAAGTTCCGTTTCGTCGGCTTCGAGAATTATGCGCACCTGATCACCGACCGCACCTTTCGCAAGTCGCTGTGGAATACGACGGTCTATGCGGCGATCGTCGCCCCCGTCTCGATCCTTCTCGGCCTCGGCATCGCCATGCTGATCGAGAGCGAAACCGCGGCGCGCAGCTTCTTCCGCACCGCCTATTTCCTGCCGGTCGCCTCGCTGATCGTCGCCATGGCGACCGTCTGGCAATATATGTTCCACCCCACAATCGGCCCGATCAATGCGCTGCTGGCCCTCGTCGGGCTTCCCGGTCCGAACTGGTTGGGCAGCTCCGGCACCGTGCTTTACAGCCTCTCGATCATCGGCGTCTGGCAATCGGCCGGCTTCAACATGGTGCTGTTCCTGGCCGGACTGACGGCGATCCCGCGTGAGCTTTACGCCGCCGCCGAAGTGGATGGCGCCAGATCCTCTTTAGACCGCTTCCTGCTGGTGACCTGGCCGATGCTCGGGCCGACGACGCTCTTCGTCATCACCATCAGCATTACCAATGCGGTCAAGGTCTTCGAGACGGTCAAGACCCTGACCGACGGCGGCCCCAACAAGGCGTCGGAAGTGCTGCTCTTTACCATCTACCAGGAAGGCTTCGTCTATCTCCGCGTTGGGTATGCCTCGGCGATGACGGTGGTCTTCCTGCTGATCCTCGTGGTGCTGATGTTCCTGCAGTATCGCGTCCTCGATCGCCGGGTGCATTACACATGATGACCAGCGCTTTTTCCCTCGGCAGGATCATCCGCCTGACCCTGCTCTCACTGGGCGCGATCGTCTTCCTGTCGCCCTACGTCTTCATGATCTCGACGGCTGGCAAGGCACAGAGCGATATCTTCACCTCGTCGCTATCGCTCATCCCGGCGCATCTCACCTATGTCGAGAATTTTGCCAAGGCTTTGAGCCGGGTGCCGATGGCGCGGCTCTTGTGGAACGGCGTCGTCGTCTGCGGGCTGATCTTCTTCTTCCAGGTGCTGGTGGCGATCCCCTGCGCCTACGCCATGGCGAAGCTGCGCTTTGGAGCCGCCCGCGCCATGATGGTGCTGGTCATGCTCGGCCTGCTGGTGCCGATCCATGCGACCGCGCTGCCGCTCTATGTCGCCTTCGACCGCGCTTCGCTGCTCAACAGCTATGCCGCCCTGGTCGCGCCCTTCACCATTTCGGTCTTCGCGATCTTCATGTTCCTGCAGTTCTTCCGCGCCATGCCGGATGATCTCATCCATGCCGCCCGTCTCGACGGCATGTCGGAAGTCGGGATCGTTGCCCGCGTCATCGTGCCGAATGCCTGGCCGGCGGTCACCGCCTTTGCCATCTTCTCGGTCGTTGCCCATTGGAACGATCTCTACTGGCCGCTGATCGTCATCAGCAAGCAGGACTACGCCACGCCGCCGCTGGGCCTGATGTATTTCCGCGCCGCCGAGGCCGGCGACGACTACGGCGCACTGATGGCGGCGACCCTCATGATTACCCTTCCCCTCGTCGCCGCCTTCCTGCTTGCGCAGAAGCGTTTCGTCGAGGGCATCACCATGACCGGACTCAAAGGCTGACCGGTTTCAACCCAGGAGAACGAGCGATGAAACATATCACCCAGATTCTCGCCGCAGCGGCCGTATCCTTGGCAATCGCGCTTCCCGCGCATGCCGAGACGACGCTGACGGTTCACTACCCGATGCCGGGCTTCTTCAAGGACGTGATGGACACGATCTCGAAGAAATTCATGGAAGAAAACCCCGATATCAAGATCCAGTTTGCCAGCCCCTCGGCCACCTATGAAGAAGGCATCCAGACGATTCTTCGTCAGGTCGGCACCAGCGAAATGCCCGATATCACCTTCATCGGCCTCAACCGCCTGCGCATGCTTGACGAACGCGACGTCGCCGTCGACCTCGGTCCGCTCGTCAAGAAGGACGGCAACATGGCCGAGCAAGGCTTCTCCGACACGATCCTCAAGCTCGCCCAGGTCAAGGGCAAGCAGGTAGGGTTGGCTTTCGCGACCTCCAACCCGATCATGTATTACAACGCCGATCTCGTGAAGGCGGCTGGCGGTAACCCCGACAATCCGCCGAAGACCTGGGATGAGGTCATCGCGCTCGGCGGCAAGATCAAGGCGCTCGGCAACGGTGTCGACGGCATCGATTTCCGCTGGCAGGGCGACGACTGGATGTTTTCGGCTCTCCTCTTCGGCGCCGGCGGCAAGATGCTGAGCGATGACGAAAGCAAGGTTGCCTTCAACGGTCCGGAAGGTCAGAAGGCCGTCGAGATCCTGCATCGCCTGGTCACAGAGGGCGGCATGCCTGTCTTCACCAAGCCCGCAGGCGAACAGGCTTTCGCAGCCGGCAAGGTCGGCTTCGAATTCCAGACGACGGGCGCGCTGCGCAACACGATCAAGAATGTCGGGAACAAGTTCGATCTGCGCACTGCCAGGATCCCGCTGATCGATTCGGTGAACGGCCGCCTGCCGACGGGCGGCAACGCCGTCGTCATCCTGACGCATGACGCCGCCAAGCAGGATGCCGCCTGGAAGTTCGCTAAATTCGCCGCCGGCCCCTACGGTGCTTCCGTCGTCGTGCCCGGCACCGGTTATGTCCCGAACAACGAGCTTGCCGCGAAGTCACCCGAATATCTCGGCGATTTCTACAAGCAGAACCCGCTGTTCCAGGCAGGCCTCAGCCAGATGCCGGTGATGATCCCCTGGTATGCCTTCCCCGGTTCGAACGGCGTCAAGGTCACGCAGACGATCGTCGACAACCTCTCGCGCATCGTCGACCAGTCGGCCGAGCCGAAGGAAGCGCTCGACGACGCGGCCGCTGACGTCGAGGACATGCTGCCGCGCAGCTGATCTCCTTTCTCACCAGGCATAGGGCAGAGGTCGCCATGCCGAGCGCGTGGCGGCCTCTTCTTTTCTCTAGCTTCTCAGATGGCGCGCACCGTGCCGCCGCGGCGTAGCGTATAGGCGACGTCGAGATGACGGGCAGGGGCGGCATTCTCCGCCATGTCGAGGAGCAGCGAGGCGGCCGTCGCCCCATGCTGGCATCCGGCATTTCGATGGTCGTCAACGGAGGATTGATCAGCCTCCCGATGGCGATGCCGTCGAAGCCGGCGACCGAAACATCGCCGGGCACCGAGAGCCCTTCGCGCTTCAGCGCGCCGATCACGCCGAGCGCCAGAAGATCGTTGGAGGCGATGATCGCCGTCGGCGCAAGCGAGGTCATCGCCATGCCGAGATCGAGCTGGTCAAAACCATTGACGAAGGGGATCTGCATCACATCGAGCGCTGCCAGCCCGCTCTCGGCCATGGCGTCGAGATAACCCTGGTAGCGAAGCCGCGCGCGATCGGAGGCAGCGAAATTGCCGGAAAGAAACAGAATGCGGCGATGACCCATGCCGATCAGGAACGCCGTGATCTCGCGGCCGGCGCCGCGATTGTCGGCGGTGACGGCCGCCGGAAACTGCGCTGTCGGCAGGTTGTTGAGCAGCACGGTCGGTGGCAGCCTGGCAAGCAGCGCCTGGCTGGTCGAGGGATCGCAGACGGTGAGGATCAGCCCCGTCGGCCGGTCGTTCAGGAGGGCTGCGACGGCATCGGTCTCGCGCGCCGGATCGTAGTTCGACTGGGCGATCAACACACCATGGCCGGCCACCAGCATGCGGTTCTGGATGCTCGACAGCGACGAGGCAAAGACCGGATTGGTGATGCTTGGGATCAGCACGCCGACCACGGGCCTGCGCCCGAGCTTGCCGGCGGCGTGATAACCGAGTTCGGCGGCCGCGCGCCGCACCTTGCGCACCATCAGGTCGCTCGCCGGTCCATTGCGGTTGAGAACACGGCTTGCGGTCGCCAGCGAGCATCCCGCCCGGAATGCGACCTGCTCTAACGTCGCCATCGAAAGCGCCTCCTGGTGAGCTCATCGAGGCGCAATGCTTTAGGCGGGTTCGATGACATTGGTCTGACACTTGGTCGGAATTGTCTCCTTCTTATCCATTCGCGCACATGGACGTTGCTGCGAAATGCAACCTGTGGAATAGTCGAATCGACGCTATCTAGCCTCTTCCTGCTCATCACCTGGACAAGAATGTCTCACAAACAAATGGAATGCTCCACGGCGCGGTGGTTTCTTGCGACGGTCTGGCTTGCTGCGAACTTCGCGTTGCCAGCCTATGCAGGCACCCCGTCCGAGCCTTGGCCACAAACGCAAAGCGACCTGCAAGCCGAGACCGGCGTGCATTTCGGCACGCTCGCCAACGGCATGCGGTTTGCGATCATGCGCAATGTCACGCCGCCCGGACAGGCAGCGATCCGCTTTCGCATCGGCGCCGGCTCGCTCGAGGAAAACGACAACCAGCAGGGTCTGGCGCATTTCCTCGAGCACATGGCCTTCAAGGGTTCAACGCACGTCGCCGAAGGGGAGATGATCCGTATCTTGCAGCGCAAGGGCCTGGCTTTTGGACCGGACACCAACGCCCATACCTCTTATGACGAGACTGTCTATGCGCTCGATCTGCCCGAGGTCGATGCAGACACTGTTTCGACGGGCCTGATGCTGATGCGGGAAACGGCGAGCGAGCTGACCCTCGATGCCGGCGCTTTCGATCGCGAACGCGGCGTCATCCTGTCGGAAGAGCGGCTGCGCGATACACCGCAGTCTCGCGCAGCGCTCGGAATCATGAATTCGCTGCTCGCCGGCCAGCGCGCGACCATGCGCGTGCCGATCGGCAAAGCCGACATCATCAGCAATGCGCCCGTAGACCTCGTCCGTGATTATTACCGGGCCAACTACCGACCCGATCGGGCAACGTTGATCGTGGTGGGCGATATCGACCCGGCCGCCATGGAAACCGAAATCCGGCAGCGCTTCGGCGACTGGAAGGCCGTGGGGCCGGCGCCGGCAAAACCGGATCTTGGCACACTGGCGACGAAAGGCGAAAGTGCCGAGGTGATCACTGTTCCCGGCGGCATGACGAGCATACAGGTCGCCTGGACGCGTCCCTATGACGCCGCGCCTGATACCTCTGCCAGGCGCCGCGCCGAGCTTATCGAAGATCTCGGGCTGCTGGTGCTCAAACGGCGGGTGAGCGCTATCGGCAGCAAGGCGGATGCCCCTTTCATCAGCGCGGGCGTCGGCTCCCAGGATCTCCTCGATTCCGCGCATGTCGTCCTGGTCTCGGCAAATTCCGAGGCGGACAAATGGCAGGCGGCGCTCACGGCCATCGACCAGGAACAGCGTCGTATCCAAAAATTCGGCGTTGAAAAGGCGGAGATCGATCGCGAAATCCGCGAATATCGCTTGGCCCTGCAAGCCGCCGCAGACGGAGCCGCGACGCGCGCGACCACCGACATCGCCTCGGCGCTGGCTGGCAGCGTCGACGACGATCAAGTCTTCACCTCGCCTGCCGAAGACCTCTCGCTGTTCGAGACGATAACGAAGGGCGTCACGATGGCTGAGGTCAATCAAGCCCTTCAGCGTGCTTTCTCCAGCAACGGTCCGCAGGTCGTGCTGCAGACGCCCCAATCACCGCAGGGCGGAGCCGACACGGTTCGGCAAGTCTATGACGCTTCGAATGCCATTGACGTCTCGGCGCCATCCGGTGCTGCTGACGTCGCCTGGCCCTACACCCATTTCGGCGAGCCGGGCGCAGTGGTCGAACGCCGCGCCGTCGAAGATCTTGGCTTGACCATGGTGCGCTTTTCCAATGGCGTGCGGCTGACCGTCAAGCCAACCAAACTGCGTGCCAACGAAGTGCTGGTGCGCGAAGATATCGGCCGCGGTCGGCTGGATCTGCCGCACGACCGTTCCCTCGCGACCTGGGCATCTCCGGCCGTCGTGCTGTCCGGCGTGAAGGCCATGGATTACGAGGATATACAGAAAGCGCTGACGGCCAACATCGTCGGCGTCGACTTCTCGGTCGGCGACAGCTCCTTCAGGTTCGACGGTCGTACACGCACTGAAGATCTTGCGACGCAGTTGCAGCTCATGACCGCTTACACCTCCGACCCCGCCTACCGCCCCGAGGCGTTCAAGCGTGTGCAGCAGGCCTATTTGAGCGGTCTCGATCAGTATGACGCGTCGCCCGGCGGTGTTGTCAGCCGCGATTTCGCAGGTCTCGTGCATTCCGGAGATCTGCGCTGGACCTTCCCCGACCGCGTGCAATTGTCCGCCGCCAAGCCGGACGATTTCGAGGCGCTGTTCCGGCCGATGGTTTCCAACGGCCCGATCGATGTCACCATCGTCGGCGACGTCACGGTGGACGAGGCGATCCGGCTGACGGCTGAAACCTTCGGCGCTTTGCCGCCGCGCCCGGAGACTGCGTCGAGCACCGATCGGGACGAGGTGCGTTTTCCGCCGGCGACCAACCAGCCCGTCTTGCAGGCCCATAGCGGCAGGACAGACAATGCCGCCGCCGTCGTTGGAGCTCCCATCGGCGATCTGCTCTCCGATCTGCCGCGTTCCTTCACCGCCAATGTCGCCGTGCAGATTTTTCAAAACAGGCTGATCGACCAGTTTCGCATTGCAGAAGGCGCAAGCTATGCCGTGCAGGGCGACGTCGACCTGTCAAGGGAAGTCCCCGGTTACGGCTACGCCTATTTCTACGTCGAGACAGGCCCGGAAAAGGTTGCGCGCTTTTACGCCCTTGTCGACGAGATCGCCAATGATCTCAGATCGAAGGAAGTCTCCTCGGACGAGCTTGCGCGCGCCCGGGCACCCATCATCGAGACATTGAAGCATCAGCAGCAGAGCAATGAATATTGGCTCTCATATCTGCACCACGCCCAGACGGATTCGCGTCGTTTAGACCGGATACGCGATAGTCTCGGCGGCTACGACAAGGTCACCGCCGGCGATATCCGCGCGTTTTCCTCGGCCTATTTCGGCCCGGAAAAATTCTGGAAATTCGAAGTGCTGCCGGCGGCGGTACGATAGTGGTGAATACCGCTCAGGACCGGCGTTTGACCGCGCGCATATTCATCTCCGAGCGAAGAGCAAAACCCTGCGTTTTGTAGAGGGAAATGGCCGAGATATTCGATGCATAGGCATGCAGATAGGCCGTGTCGCCGCTGGATGCGATTTCGCCGGCAACGAAACGGAAGAGCAGTGTGCCGAAACCGCGCCCCTGGAAATCGGGATGGGTGCAAAGCCCGCTGAGCTCGATGAAGCCGCTCTGCCGCATCCGCTGTCCGGCCATCGCCACCAGGCGGCCGTTGCTTCTGATCCCCCAGAAGCTGCCGAGGCTCTGGGCGCGCAGCGTGAACGGCCCGGGTTTGGTCAAGGTCGCCAAGGCCAGCATGTCGGCGGCATCGGCCTCCGTCAGCGGCTCGATGCGAGAATCCGAAATTCGCCCGTGAGGCCGCTCGGCAATCATTTGCACCAACGATGCCTCGGCGACGACGGCTAGCCCCGCTGGGATGACGATCGGTCCGGCTTCAACGAGGATCATGCTCTCCTCCGACGCCGGCAGCGCCTCCAGCGCGTCGAGGCTCTCCGGCCTGTCGTCGGCAGACGCCGCGAAGGGGACGATCGACGGCGGGTATCGCCGCGCATTTTCATTGCCTTCCGCAAGATGGGAGTGCGCGCTCTCCAGCGCGCTCCAGATTGGACGGTCGAGAACATGTTTCATCGTGTTTTCTCCTTGGCGGGGCTCCGCTGTGCCAGCGGCGCCTCTGCAAGCCCGTCCTCGATGGCGGCGAGCTGTTCGAGAATCGGCCCGTCGAGATCGCCGCAGAGATCGGCGACGGCTGCCGCGACACGCGGCCAGACCGATATCTTCGAATAGTCGATGAGTTCCTGGCCCTTGTCGGTCAGCGAGACCAATCGGCGGCGCTGATCATCCGGCGCCGGCTGCATGTCGACGAAACCGAGTTCGAGAAGCTGGCCGGTGGTCCTCGTGGCGCCCGGCTGGGTAATGCCCACTGCCTGCGCCAGCTCGCCGACCGTCAGCGGGCCGGCCCGGTCGATCGCCGCCAGGAATGGGTATTGGCCCGCCTGGATGCCAAGGCCGATCTCGTCGATGATCTGCTGCGTATCCGCCTGCAGCCTCTCGCCGATGCGCCGCAGCCGGCTGCCCATGCACAGAAACCCGAGCGTTCGGACCACATCCTCGACCATGCCATTCCCCCATTTGTATCGATAGTTATATAACGTGTTATATATTTGCTCAACCTGCTAAATTGAGTGCAGGTGATCCATCACAAAACCGGGCTGCTTGTGAGACGCCAAGCCCGCATTTGTGTCAAACCCAGTGGCTCGCTCAGCCCCGTCGCCTTTCCGCGATCAGAAGCACCGCCAATATGCAGCTGAGCAGGGCGAGGGACGATGGCAGCCCCTGATGGCCAATCAGTTGCATCGCCAGTCCTGTCGCGGGCGAGCCCACGATGCCGCCGATGCCCCATACCAAGGCGAAGGCGGCGTTACCGGCGATCAAGGCCTGGCCGGTGAAACGCTCGCCGAGCTGGATCAGCGACAGGGTATAAATCCCGAACGAGACGCCGCCCCAGGTGAAAACCAGCGGCCAGATGAGCCACGCATCGAAGACGAGCGGCAGCAAGAGGCAACTGGCCAGGCAAGTCAGGACGCAAAGCAACATGGTCCGTGTCGACCCGAACCGCTCGGCCACGCGCCCGAGCAGGATCTGCAGCGCGGCATTGCCTGCGATGAAGCAGGTGATCAGTGAAGCGATACGCTCCTCGCCGCTGCCCAGGGCGGCGCCATAGACCGCAAACAGCGAAAGCAGGATTTGCTCGAAGGCGGCCGCCGCGAAAACCGCAAACAACAGCAGCCGCGCCAGTGCGAAGAAGCCGCCGACGGATGTTGCCTTGCCTTCCTCAGGCGTGGCGGGCAGGCGCGGAGCGACCGCAAGCACGATCAGGCCGCAGAGGAGGAAGGCGGCGATACCGATCATGAAGGGCGGCCAACCCTCAGTGCCGGCGAGGCCGAGCGACAGCGGGCCAATGGCGAAGCCACCCGAAACGATCGATGAATAGAGGCCCATGATGCGGCCTCGGCGTGGTGCTGGCGTGATGGAGATCAGCCAGGTTTCGCTGATCACGTAGAGCGGATTGGCGAAGAAGCCGAGCAGGAAGCGCAGCGGTATCCAGGCCCAGACGTCCTGTTTCCAGGCGATCGCGATCAGCGTGAGGGCGGCGAGGATCGAACACAGGATCGCCAGCCGCGCTCCGCCCACGCGCCGCGAAAGCGCCGGAATGAAGGGGGCCGACACAATGAAACCCAGCGGCGTCATCGCCGCCGACAGGCCAATCAGCCCGGATGTCGTTCCCTGTCGCTCCAGGATAAAACTGAGCAGCGGATAGGTCAGTCCCTGGGCCACGGCGAACACCGTGACGGTGGCGATAATGCCCGTCATCGCCGCCCATGGAATGCGATCCGCGCGCGGTGATGTGATGCTTTCGGCAGTCATGCAGATTATCCTCGTCAGACCATAGGCTTTGAGGCTCCGGGGAGCCTCGACGTCAAAGAGGATGAATTCTGCAGGACAGGGGGAGCGTCGTACTTAAGCTTTTCCAAAAAGTTCTCAAAAACGTCCAAAGGGATTAAACAGGTCAGCGCCCAATTTCATCCCAACCGTAAACCCTCAGCACGACAGTTTCAGCCAGACATCATCAGGACCATCAGGAAATGACAGCTCCGCTTTCCTTTCTCGGCCTTCCCGATCGCCTCCCCAATGGAGGTTTGCCCCGTGCGGTGATCTTTGCAGCCGCCCATGGCAGCACCTATCCCGGCAAGAACAGCAGCGGCTACGCCCTGGCCGCTGGTGCCATCCGCGCGGCGAGCCAGGACGATGCGCCACTCGTTGAGCACTGGGATTTCGATCTGGGCGGCCCGCTGTTCGACGGCGGGCCGGTCTCATGCATCGATGCCGGCGACATCCAGACCATCCTGCATGACAATCCCGGCAACCGGGGCCGTATCGAGGCGAAGACGCGCGAGGTGCTGGCTTTGCAGGCGGTACCGATCCTGCTCGGCGGCGACTGTTCCGTGACCATTCCCTTCCTTGCCGGCTTTGCCATCAAGGGCCTGTCTGGGTCCTGCAGATCGATGCCCATATCGACTGGCGCGACGAAGTGCATGGTGAACGCTACGGCTATTCAAGTCCGATGCGTCGGGCAAGCGAGATGCCGCATGTCGCCGGCACGGTGCAGGTCGGCCTGCGCAGCGTCGGCAGTGCGCGCCTCGCCGACATCGAGGCGGCGCAGCGCTATGGCAGCCGCTTCGTGACCGCCCGCGAGATCCACGCTCGAGGCGTCGAAGCCGCTCTTCGGTATATTCCGGAAGGAGCCCGGGTTGTCGTCACCCTCGATTGTGACAGCATCGATCCCAGTATCATGCCGGGCGTGGCGGCGCGTACCCCTGGCGGCCTCACTTACACCGAGGTGATCGATCTGATTGCCGGACTCGGCAAGCGGGCTGAGATTGCGGGATTCGACCTTGTCGAACTCTATCCTCCCGCAGACGTTGACTGTCTGTCAGCCCTGACCGCCGCGCGCCTTCTGGTCAATGTCATCGGCGCCATCGTCCGGCAGGCTTGAAATCCTGCTTCCTCTAGCAGCAGGCCGTGCATTCGTTGCGTTTTGGATTCCAGGCAACCTTGCCCAGACGTGGCTCAGTCCCGGCCGGCGCTCGCGTCCTTGATGCCATGGTGGCTTAAGCGGACGAATAGTTCCATCCAAGCTTTAATGTCTCTAGGATGCGCCCCATGGGATCGCGCTTTGCCTTTGGTCCGTTCGTGCTTGATCCGGGGGCGGGAACGCTCCTTCGGAACGACGATCCCGTCGCCGTTGGCCATCGCGGGGTAAAGCTGCTTGAAGCACTTGTCAGGCGGCCCGGCGAAATCTTGGGGAAGGCCGAATTGATGGATGCGGCGTGGCCGGGCAGGGCGGTCGAGGAAGGCAATCTCACCGTCCAGATCGCGCAGCTGCGCAAGCTGCTCGGCCCGGCCGATGGTGGTGAATGGATCGCCACGGTGCCGCGCGTCGGCTACCGCTTTACAGGCGCCATCAATCAAATCGGCGGCGTGAAAGCGAACACCTCTGCCGCTGCCCGACAAGCCATCGATCGCCGTGCTGCCCTTCGTCAATATCAGCAACGATCCCGAGCAGGAATCCTTTGCGGATGGGCTGACGGAGGACCTGATCACTGATCTCTCCAGGATGCCGGGCCTGTTCGTCATCGCCCGCAACTCGGCCTTTTCCTACAAGGGAAGGGCGATGGCCGTGCGCGCCATCGCCGAGGAACTCGGGGTGCGCTACCTGCTGGAGGGGAGCGCAAGACGCGCCGCAGGGCAGGTGCGGATCAACGCCCAGTTGGTCGACGCGGTCAGCGGCGATCATCTGTGGGCGGAACGCTTCGACCGCAGCCTGGACGATATCTTTGCCGTTCAGGACGAGGTCACCGGCAAGATCGTCGAGGCGCTGCTCGGCCGTCTGCGCGCGCCGCCGCGCAACCGACCGAAGAACCTCGAGGCTTACGATCTCTGTGTGCGGGCGCGCAGGCTGATGGATGATTCACCGCAGACGGCGCGGGAAGCGCATCTGATGCTGACGCGTGCGATCTCGCTCGATCCGGACTATGCCGAGGCCTATCGCTGGCTCGCTATCAACCACTGGATGGGAGAGGTCCACAGCGGCGGACCAACGCAACCGACCCGCAGCCTTGCCTTGGAACTGGCACGCAAGGCTGTCGCAATCGACCCCAACGATGCCGGCTGTCGTTGGATCCTGGCCTATCTGTTGGCCTATGAGCGCAGCTTCGACGAGGCGGATGCGGAGTTCGCCAAGGCGATCGAGCTCGATCCCAACGAGGCCGACACCTTTGCGGCGCTGTCCGATATCGCGGTTCTCGCCGGGCGGATCGGGGAGGGGCGTGAGCACATCGCCAAGGCCTTTCGGCTGAACCCGTTTCCGGCAAGCTGGTATTATCTGACGCTCGGCCAGGCGCAATATGCCGCCGGTGAGTACGAATCTGCCGTCGAGACGCTGCGCCGGGACGAGACCTATCGGACGAGCTCACGCCGTTTCCTGGCGGCAAGCCTTGCCCAGCTCGGCCGGCTCGACGAGGCGCGCGCCGAAGTCGAACTGTTCCTCGTCGCCAACCCGCATTTTTCAACGCGCCACTGGGCGGCGACGGAGCCCTTCCGCGATGCCCGGACGCTTGCGCATTTCATCGACGGCTATCGCAAGGCCGGTCTTCCGGAGTGACGCTGCGTGACTCAAACACGGCCGGCCAGCCATGCGAATATTCGCGTGGTCTCCTCGGATATGATAGGATCGAGATGCATTGACCACGGGAGGGGTAAATGCACCGGATCCTTTTGCTTTTGATCCTTTGCACGCAGTCCGCATCGATATCGGCGGCGTCCGAATTTGCGATCTTCCATACAGCTTCGTTCGGCAGCAGCCGGTCGGTCAGCCTCAGTCTGGCAGAGGGCAGGCCCGCCCGCGATCCCACCTTCGATTTCGACGTCGTCATTGCGCTTTTGGAGTTCGACGGCGGCGGGACAGTGCTCTATCGGGACGGAGGAAGACACCAGGCGAGCGTGCGCTGCGTTTCGCCCGCCATGGTCCGGATCAATTCCGCCGACTATGCGGTCGACGTGTCGGCGCGGCCGGGGGCCGACTGGAAGCACGATCTCTGGGCGGCGCTCTGCAACAGTCCGGTTTCCTGAGCGGTCGTACGACATGGCTTGGCCGATCGAGTGCGTCAGCCCTTCCGGGGGCGGACCTCCATGAACACGTATGGCGCGGCGGTCCCCGAGGGGATCGCATAGACGTCGAAGGACGCCTGCTGGTCGTCGCCCATTCCCGACGAACCAGGAGGCATGCCGGGCACGGCCAGCCCACGGACCGGCGGCCGTTCCCGCAGCAGACGCTGGACGGCTTCGAGCGGAACGTGTCCTTCGAGGTAGTATTCCTCGACGACGGCAGTGTGGCATCCCTCCAGGTCGACAGGTACGCCCAGCCGCGCCTTGACCGCGGCAAGATCGTCGGTGTCGCGGGCGTCGACCGAAAATCCTGCGGCCGCCATCGCCTTCGACCATTCATGACAGCAGCCGCAGTTCGGATCCTTGTAGACGGTCATCTTCGCCGGCGCGACGGCGAAGGCCCTTCCGCCAAGGAACGCCAGGGCTGATGCCGCCCATGCGATGAAGCTTCTCCTGTGCATCGTTTCCACTCCTCGATGTCCTGCCGCCCGGATCGAGGCCGGGCGGCAGGAGTCCCCTACTTTACTTCGGTGACGGTCAGCTTGCCATTCACGCGTTCGGCAACGAACTCGATGTTCGAACCTTCCTTCAGCTTTTCGAGCAGCGCCGGGTCCTCGACCCGGAAGACCATCGTCATCGCCGGCATGTCGAGGCCCTTCAGGTCCTCATGCTTGATGGTGACTTTCTTCGCCTTGGTGTCGACCTTGTTGACGACGCCCTTGGTGAATTCCTGGGCGAACGCACCGAAGGCTGCGCTGGCCGAAAGCAGGGCGGCAACGCCGATTTTGATCATAACAGTTTTCATGCTTATGGCTCCTTTTGCAGATTACTTGCCAGCGACGGTGACGTCGCCGTGCATGCCGGCTTCGTAGTGGCCGGGGATCAGGCAGGCGAACTTGAATTCGCCATCGGTGGTGAACTTCCAGACGATCTCGCCGGACTGGCCGGCTGGAAGGCGAATCGAGTTCGGATCGTCATGCTCCATCTCCGGGAACTTCTCCATGACCGCCTTGTGCTCGAGAATCTTGTCTTCCTGATCGAGCACAAACTCGTGGTCGACGGTTCCAGCATTCTTGATCGCGATCTTGACCGTCTGTCCCTTGCGGACATTGAAGACGGCCGGAGTAAACAGCATCTTGCCGTCCTCGGTTTCCTTCATCGTGACGCGGATCGTCTGCGTCGCCTTCGCCTTGTCGCCAGGCTCGCCGATGGCCATCTTGTCGCCATGGCCGCCGGCGTGATTGCCGGACGCGAGCGCCGGGGTTGCGAGGGCGACGAGCGCCAGTGCCAATACGTAGTTCTTCATGCGTAGATCCTTTCTTGACGGGGGAGATTGGGCCTCAGCCTTTTGTCGGCTTCGGCGTGATTTGCGTCTTGGCGTCTTTGGCCTTGGTCGCGTCCGGCAGCTCGCCGGTCCACTCCCAGGCCTGCGTTCCCGGCGGGTTTTCGTACCAGCCCGGATCGGAGTAGTCGTCCGCCGAGATGCCCTCGCGAACCTTCACGACCGAGAACATGCCGCCCATCTCGATGGGGCCGTGTGGCCCCCAGCCGGTCATCATCGGAACGGTGTTCTCGGGAATTGGCATTTCCATTTCGCCCATATCGGCCATGCCCTTGGTACCCATGGGCATGTAGTCCGGCTGCAGCTTCCTGATCTTCTCGGCGACCTTCGACTTGTCTGCACCGATGAAAGTCGGGATGTCATGACCCATGGCGTTCATCGTGTGATGGGACTTGTGGCAGTGGATCGCCCAGTCGCCGAGGTACTTGGCATCGAACTCGTAGGCGCGCATCGCGCCGACCGGAATGTCGATGCTGACCTCCGGCCACCGCGCCTCCGGCCGGACCCAGCCGCCGTCGGTGCATGTCACCTCGAAATCGTAGCCATGCATATGGATTGGATGGTTCGTCATCGTCAGGTTGCCGACACGCACCCGCACCCTGTCGTTCTTGGAAACGACGAGGGGGCTGATGTCCGGAAACACGCGGCTGTTCCAGCACCACATGTTGAAGTCGGTCATCTCCATGATCCGCGGCACGTAGGAGCCGGGATCGATGTCGTAGGCGTTGAGCAGGAAGACGAAGTCGCGATCGACGCGCATGAACTTCGGATCCTTCGGATGGATGACGAAGAAGCCCATCATGCCCATGGCCATCTGGACCATCTCGTCGGAATGCGGGTGGTACATGAAGGTGCCGGACTTCACGAGATCGAACTCGTAGACGTAGGTTTTGCCGACCGGGATGTGCGGCTGCGTCAGGCCGCCGACGCCGTCCATGCCCGACGGCAGGATGATGCCGTGCCAGTGGATCGTCGTGTGCTCCGGCAGCTTGTTGGTGACGAAGATACGGACGCGGTCGCCTTCCACCGCCTCGATCGTCGGCCCCGGAGACTGGCCGTTATAGCCCCAGAGATAGGCTGTCATGCCGTCGGCCATCTCGCGCTCGACCGGCTCGGCGACGAGGTGGAACTCCTTGACGCCGTTATTCATCCGGTGGGGCAGGGTCCAGCCGTTGAGGGTGACGACCGGTTGGTAGTCCGGACCCGAGGTCGGGTGGAGCGGCGGCTGCATGTCCGCCGATTCCATTGTCGGAGCGTCGGGCAGGCCCATCGCCGATGTCTTCGTCCAGGCTCCCGCCGCCAGTATGGCCGCGCTTGCACCGAACAGTTGTCGTCTGTTGAACATGGTAATTTCCTTTCTCAATGGCCGCCGCCACCGCCGCTCCCGGAAGCAGCGGCGACCTCGGTCTCTGCCGAGGCGTTCGTCGCGCCGCCGCCGTAGATGGCAGGCGCGAGATTGGCTTCGGCCAGCCAGAAGTCTCGCTTCGCGTTGACGGAGAGCAGGATGGAGTTGATCTTGTCGCGGGTGTCGGTCAGCAGCTCGAACGTGTTGGTGATCATGCCGTTGTAGGTCAGCAGGGATTCCTCCTCGACCTTGGCGCGCAGCGGCACGACGTTGTTGCGGTAGTGCCGGGCGATGTCGTAGTTCGAGCGGTAGGCCTCGTAGGCGGAGCGCGCTTCCGAGCGCACGTTGACGGCTTTCTCCGCCAGTAAGTTCGCCGCCCGCATGTATGCCACCTCGGCCTTGCGCATCCGGGCCTTGCCGGTGTCGAAGATCGGGATTGCGAACTCCAGTTCGACCTGGGCAGTCGTCCTTGTCTTCTTCTCGTCGTCCTCGATTTCCCGTTCCGTTTCGAAGCCGGTCAGGATCTCGAGGTCGGTGACGTAGCGCGTCGCTTCGGTCAGGCCATAGGACCTGGCTGTGGCTTCGAGTTCGAGCTTCGCGACCTGGAGGTCTATCCGGTTTCGGAGTGCTTCGGCTTCGATGGTGTCGCGTTTTGCGACGGACTTGGGCAGCGGCGGCAGGCTGTTCGGAACCTGATAGTCCAGCTCGGAGCCCCAGAGGCCCATCAGTCGCGTCAGCTCCTCCTTGGCGAGGCGGGCCGCCAGGCGGGCCTTCGCCGTTTCTCCGGCGATTTCGGCGACGAACACATGTTCACGTGCCTGGGCGCCCTTGGTCATCGCACCGGTCTCGCCCAGCTTCGCCGCGAGCTCCGAAGCGGCATCGGCCGTCGCCTGGGCGCGCTGGAGCTGCTCGACGTTCTCCCAGGCCGCGACTGCGCCGATCCAGGCACGCCGCGTGTCGGCGGCAACCTGGAGCGTTCTCACGGCCGCGGTCAACTGCGCCTGCCGGAAGCGTGTGTCGGCGATCGCCACGTCCCTGCTCTTCGTCGCGAGCGCCAGGATGTTCGTTGTGATCATCCCCTCGATCGTCTTGAACGCTTGAAGTTCCGGAGTTCCGATCCCTGTGGTGCCGATGGAGACTGTCGGGTTGATGAACATCGTCGACTGCCAGGCGTCAGCCGCGCTGTCGCCAAGATCGGCATAGGCGGCCTGGAGGCCTTTGTTGTTGAGCAGGGCGATCTGGACGGCCGTCTCGACGTCGAGAGGTTTCGTTCGAGCAAGCAGGCTCTTGACCTGCGCCCCCGCAGAACGGGCCTGGTTCTGGTTCTGGATCCAGACGGTCTCTTTCGCCTCGACACTGGCGGTCTTGTTGGCGACGGAAATGAAGCCCGCCTCATTGCGGGAATAGTCGGCGCCCGTGACGCAACCGCTTAGCGCCAGCGGGAATGCCAGCGCCATCATCATTCTTCTAGGCCCGATCATGAGGCATCTCCATTTGCTGGAGACTGCAGATCGTTCTGTCTGCGCCAAGGCTTGGGGTCGACGGGCTGCCTGGCTTCATAGCCCGAGATCGGCGACCGGTATGTGATGGGGCGCGGGGACGGCTGTTCGACGGCGGCGGAGGATGCCACCACGTCGGGAGGAAGCGTGGATGCGCAGCCGCCGATAAAAAGCGGCAGCCCCACCACGAAAAGCGAGGGTTTCATTATGAAGTTTCCGAACAAGAGATAACCTGTGGGCGCGCCTAAAAGGCACGCGACCGACGGGACCCGATCAAGCGGGTGTGTCTCTATTCAGATATTTGGGGGACGGTGGAGGGGCGGCAGTTCGCCAATGGTCGTCCGGTCGTCGACGAACTGCCGGATCGAGGTCACGACGGGTCCGCCGACGTCGGGGCCATCACAAATGATGCCAAGCCCGCCACAGAAGTCCTTGCAGCATTCCTGCTTGACGAGCTTCGACGGGCCTTCGCCATCATGAGATACGTCGCCATGCGCGTGGCCGTGATGGGCCGCCTCCGTCATGCCGTGGCCTTCATGGGGCGACGTCACGTCGGACACAACGGCTTTGAGATCGGGGAAGGAGGAGCCGTGCATCGCTGCGTTGGCGTTCGACAACGAGTACCCCGCCAGTGATACGACGATCACCAGCCGTATCATCACGAGCAGCCTGCTCATTGTGATTCGGTACATCTTGCCCATTCCCAACGGCCTACATGCAATGCAGCCGGATTTCAATTAAGACCTCTGTGTCGCGGATGTTCGAGTCCTTTATGTGGCGCGAACATCACGTTGTGCACAAGCTAGAGCTTCCTTTGGCGCTATAGTGCTACACGATCCCGGTTTTCGTCGCCAAGGCGGGCCGCTACGACGTACTGACGCTCGCCACGTTACAGATTTTCGGCTGACCGCTTCCGGCGCGGCAGCAGTATCCGGTCGACCGTATCGTCACGGACGACGAGCGTATGCCAGATCGCCGCGGCGAGATGCAGCGCGACCATCGCCAGGATGATCCTCGACCCGACAACGTGGTACGGCGCGATCCCGAACCAGACGTAGCTCGCGACCAATCCCATGCAGGCCTGTCCAATGATGGCGGCGTAGAAGGCGTGATGAAGCGCCGTGGCGGCTCGTCCGCTCCATGTGCCGGGCGCGCCGATCTCTGGCGGCTGAAGGATACGAAGAACCAGCCGTGCGCCCATCAGCAGCCCGATCGCCATTCCCGCATAGTTATGGAGCTGGTGCTGAACGACGTCCCAATAAGCCGGCGCCATCCCCATGTGGACGGCATGGTGGGTTCTCTCGATGCTGCCACCCGTCAGATACTGCACCGGCACCATGAGGGCGACCAGCCAGTGAAGCCCTATCTGGGCCAGTGAATAGCCACCTTTCATCGATCCTCTCCTGCCGAGGGGCGCAGACTAATCGGCGGCGGTTAACGCTTCCTGATCGGCTTGGAGCATCGCGAGATGCGGCGTATCGGGGAGGGCGTCCGCCCTTTTATTGCCCCGATGAGAACGGATATCGGTAGTCGCAAGCGCCACGATCTCGGATTCGGAAAGCAGCCTTATGAGACGAACCATTTTTGCGAACATGTTTGGTTTGCTCTTCGTCGTGGGTGTGATGCCGATCATGGCAGTCTCGTCGCCGGCGACCGAGGATGTCGTAGCGCTTCGGCAGGCCGACATGAAGGCCATGGCCGCGGCGGTTAGGACCATCTCCGGCATGTTCAAGGATCCGGCGAGCTACACGGCTACCGAGTTCAGCTGGGCTGCCGACACAATCCGCGACAGGTCGGGTGTCGTTCTCTCCGGGCACTTCATGTCCGAGGCCATCAGTCCACAGTCGAAGGCCAGGCCGAACATCCCCGCGGAGCGCGAGCGGTTCGACCGGATCGCGAACGACCTGCGCGACTACGCGGTCGCGCTGGACGCCGCCGCCCGGAGTAACCGGGGATCGATGTCTGCCAGCATGCGCATGAAGCCTGGCGAGGCCATGGGCGGCGGACCGCTCGGCACTCACGTCCGCAACGAGCAGGATCTCCTGGCAATGCCGGCGGAACACGCGTTCCACCTCATGCTCCAGACCTGCACGACCTGCCACGCCAAATTCAGGGCGGAATGACGGCGAGCACGCGGGTTTGGAATGGCCCGCCTTGCTCCGGCGTTCAACCGGTCAAGAACGGCCTTTTTTGCTTCAAACAGCCATGTTCGACGCTGCCGACATCACTTCGCGAGGGGCAGGGCCGCCGAACATATGACGACCATCCTCCTCGACTTCGGTGAAGCACCAGCGCACGACGCCATCCCGATCGAGCAGGAATTCACCGACAAGCTGGCCGTGGCCGGTGGCGATCATCTGCTTGTCATCTTCGGTGAATTCGTAACCATCGGCCTTGTCGAGAAATTCCACGGCTGCCATCAGGTCCATGGGCGCTGGAAGCTCGTCCGGCATGTCGATGCGCATCGACGTCACCGCATTCATGCTGATTTTATGCGGCCAGTCATTCTCGTCTTCGGTAAACTGAAGGTTCGGCAGGCCGAAGGCCTTGTGCGATACCCGCTCCGGGTCCGAGGCCGCCAGCAGATTGGGAAGCGGATGGTAGCGAAAATAGAGGCGGGCGCGGTCGATCGGTGTGTTGACGACGGTCAGGCTGTCGATGCCCTTCTCCTGCAAGGCATCGGTGAGTTCGGCCATGGCGGCGATCTGGCGGCGGCAGAAGGGGCAATGCAATCCGCGGAACAACCCGACGAGCACCGGCTTCTGGCCGCGAAAATCGTCGATGGCAACTTTCCCCTGGCGGGTGATGGCATCCAGCACCACGTTCGGCGCGCGATCTCCCGGCTGCAATGGCCTTGCGGCGTGGTTCACCTGCATGTTTCGTTCCTCCCTTTATGTTTTTGAATCGACTTGCCAAATCGATCTCCGGTGATCACTGCAACGAGGACGGGTCAGTCGAGAAACGGCAAGACGACGAGCGTGCCTGGATCGAGGTTGTGGCGGATGCACACATCCTGTGCCAGCGTGAAATACCGTTCTGCCGCGTCCATGTCGTCATGCTCGAGGCTGAGTGTCGCCAAGCCATCATAGCACGGAAAGAGCAGTTGCGGTTCATCAATTTCCTTCGCAACCTCAAGGGCTTCCTCGTAATACTTACGAGCTAGCTTCGGCTGCCCGTGGCATTGATGAATCTGGCCGAGCACGATCAGCGGCACGGAGAGATGGTCGCGCTGATCGAGCGCCCGGTCGATTTCGACTGATTTCTCCGCCGCCGGTACGCCCTCGGCGGCGCACCGATCGGTAAAGGTGCAGCAGGCAACGGCGAGATTGGCGAGAAGACGCGCCTGGAAGCCGAGATCGCCAATACGGGTCGCGACCTCCAGTCCTCGCCGGCAGATCTTGATGGCGCTGGCCGGATCGACGATCGTGTAGAGAACGCCAAGATTGGAATAGGCGCGGCAGGCGGCACTTTGCAGATCGGCCTTTTCGGCGACGGAGAGACTGCGCTCCACTTCCTGCACGGCCTCGCGGCTACGTCCGAGTCGGGCAAGGGCTGCACCCTTGGTATTCAGCGCCTCTGCCATCGCCCGCGCCGTCTCCCGTCCGGCCTCGGTCGTGCCGTCGATCGGCAGCGTTTGCAGGCATTGCAGCGCCTGCGTCGCCCACTCGGCAGCGGCAGCCTGATCGCCCATGCGGAAGGCGAGATGGCCGCGCTCTTGCAGGACATGCGCACGTTCGACCGGCGCATCCACGGTTGCGATCGTCGCTTCAGCTTCGGCGCAATGGATCTCCGCCTGATCGCGGCGGCCGGCATCGAGATGCAAACGGCCGATCTTGCGCAATATCCTCGCCGCGGCAATCGGATTGTCTTTGGCGCGGTGGATCGCAAGCGCTCGCTGATAATGGGCCAAGGCGGCGTCGCGCAGGCCGGCAGGACCGCAGAGATCGGCAAGACGCTCCAGCAGTGCCAGTTGCTCCGGTGTCACTTCCGCCTCGTTGGCAAAGGCCGCAAGCGCCTGCCGATAGAGACGCATGGCGTCATCATTGGCGTAGGTCTTGCGCGCCAGATCGCCTGCCGCCATCAGATAGCTGGCGCCCTTGGACTTTTCGGTGGTCAGGCTGAAATGATGGCCAAGTTGCGCCAGATGTTCGGGCCGGTCGGGCGCTGCGCCATACTGACGTTCGAGAGCCCGGCCGATCCGTTGATGAAGCTCCACCCGCCGCTGCAGCAGGAGATTATGGTAGATGACATCGTGCATCAGCGTCTGGCTGAAGCGATAGCCCGGCGATACCACGGCATCGGACCCGCGCAATTCCTCGATGATATTGGCATCGCAGAGGTAATCCAAGGCAGCGTCGATGCCGCTCGGGTCGGTGGCGACGGTGCGGAGCAGGGCGGTATCGAACTTCGGGCCGACCACCGCCGCCTCCTGCGCCAGCCGCCTGATCTCCTGCGGCAGCCGATCGACGCGGGCAAGCAGCAGGGCCTGCAGATTGACCGGGATATCGACATCGGTGTCTTCGGCGGCGACATGCCAGTGCTGGCCGTCGCCATGCTGACCATCATCGTGCAACGTGCCCATGTCGATCAGTCCGCGCAGGATTTCTTCGATGAAAAGCGGATTGCCGCCGGCGCGATCGAGGATGCGCTTGCGCACCGTCACCGGCAACTTGCTATGGCCCTCGCCAAAAAAGGCAGCAAGCAGCTTCTGCCCGTCGGCTGCAAAGAGTGGCTCAAGACGTTGCACGGTGACGCTGACACGATTGGAGTTCAGCGGGTCGGTCTGCGATGTCGGCCGGTAGATCACAAGCAGCATCAGCCGGCTGCGCTCCAGCCGATCCATCATGAAGCGCAGCACCTCAAGCGAGGCGGCGTCCGCCCAATGCAGATCCTCGATGACGAGCAGCAGGGGACCTTGTCCCAACCGCCGCTCGAAGACGGTGCGGACGGCATAGAAAATCTGCCGCCGCAACTGCTCCGGCTCGATGTGGCGCAACGCGCCATCGGGATCTCCGAGACCAAGGACATGCAAAAAGAGAGGCAAAAGTGCCTCCACGTCCTCCGGCGTGAGATCGAGCGCGGCGAACCCCGTTGCCAGCAATTGCCGCGTCCTGGCAAGATCATCCCGCTCGCCGATGCCGTAGGCGCTGCGCACCACGGCGGCGAGCGTCCCATAGGATTGTTCGCCGAGGGGGGAGCAGGTCGCTTTGCGGATGGCAAGGCCCTGAAAACGGGCAGTATTGCTAGCGATTGCGACGAACTCGTTGACCAGCCGCGACTTGCCGATACCCGCTTCGCCAATCAGGCGGACAAGCTGTGCCGCGCCGCCGCAGGCGAGATCGAGGCATGTCAGCAAGCCCGACAACTCCCTGTCCCGTCCGATCATTGGCGCCCGCAGGCCAAAGCTTTCAAGCCCACGCGCCGTATGCGGCGCTTCCGACAGCCCGGTCAGCCGATGGACCTGCACGTTTCCGCTTTTGCCTCGCAAGGTCTGAGCCCCGAGACTGTCGAAGGCGAAGGCATGGCGGGTGAGGCGGTAGGTCAGCGGCCCAACGAGGATCTCGTTTTCGCCGGCCATGGATTGCAGGCGTTGCGCGGTATTCACCGTATCGCCGGTCACCGAATAGGATTTCGTACTGACTGCACCAAAGCCGCCGGTGACAACAGGGCCGCTATTGATGCCGATATGCAGACGCAACGGCACGCCGGCGCGTGCGTGCCAGCGCTCGCCGACCTCCGTGGCGCGCTTGATCATATCGAGTGCGGCGTTAAGCGCCCGAACCGGATCGTCTTCATGGGCAACCGGCGCGCCGAACAGCGCCAGGAGCGCATCACCGACGAACTTGTCGACAAAGCCGCCATAAGCCTCGACCGCCTGCGCCATCTCTTCGAACAATTCGTTCTGCAGCACCCGCATGACTTCGGGATCGATCTGCTCGCTCAGCGTCGTGAAGCCGCAGAGATCGGCAAAGAGTACGGTCACCGGCCGCCGGTCGGCATCGCTGTCCGGCTTAGGCGCTGTCGCTTCGATGTTGGGCTTCGATGCAGGTTGGGCTTTGCCTGATATCGATGCGCCGCATTGCGGGCAGAAGGCAAAATCGGGCTGACAGGCATAGCCGCAGGCGGCGCAGGTGACAGGCTGCCTTGCGCCGCATCGCGGACAGAAAGCAAAACCGCTCTGAATATCGAAACCGCAGCCCGCGCACTCCATCGGACGCATCTCGCGAAAACCCGATGCGTTGCGGCTCTTTCAGCCGCAACCAGCGGACAGGGACAAGCATGAACCTGCTGCCCCAGGCCTGCAAGTGAAGACTTTGGCAGGCGTTCGTTGACCGAGCACCTGCCCAGTGGTGATAGGCGAGGGCGACGTCCCGATATCAGATGGTGCCGGGCCGCCCGGAGGTGGTTGATTGGCTCGCGGATGACAAAAACGCCTCTTCGGCGCTGGGCACTTTCCCCTCTGGGGTCAGATCGTCGACAGCCTTGGGAAGGTCACGGCTGAGCCGGCCCAGAATCTCCTCATGAGAAAGGCCGGTATTGGCGGCGATCTCGTTGAGAACATCAGGCCCGAGTGCTTCCGCCAGCTGCCCATCATTGATGTCGGCATTCTGACCGGGCTGTACCCAAGACTCGATCTTGTCGCCGTGACCGTTCTGCTGAAATGTCTTCAGAAGATCGCCCAGCCCGCCGCTGACAATGCCGCCGGATGTCAGCCCGCCGAGGAGGCCGCCGAGACCGCCGGAGCCGCCCAGTCCGCCAAGGATGCCCCCGAGACCGCCCGGCTGCTGGTTCCCCGCGCCAGCCTGCTGAGGGTTCTGGATGCCCCGCAGGAGTTCCCCGATCTTGTCTCTGTTCTGGTAGCCGGCAACGGCAAGAACGGCGAGAAGCGCCTTCAATTGACCGCTCATCATGATGAATCCTCCTATGGTGCTCCAAGGTACAGACGGCCCAATGCAGGTCGCCGCATGGGCAGCAATGTCCTGAGCGCCCAAAGGTTCCGCGCCGGCGCGCAAACAAGGCTGCACCGGGCGGATTCGTTCCGCAATCGCAAAGGCCGACCGACTTTACAGTTCACGCCGCTACTCAGATTTCCGGGCAGCCTCGCTGGTTTGCAAAGACCATTCGCTCCGGTCCGCGGCGCGTCATGCCCTGGACGACGATGCTGCGGGCAGATATGCGGACGATCTGCGCCCTGCGAAGTCCTTCGCTACGGGCGATGTCGAGAGCATCGTCCGGATCACAACCGCGCCGTCCGCGGTCGCGGCGGTCATAACGGTCATAATCACGATCACGGTCATAAACGCCGACGCCACCAGGGCCGAGCCGCAACTCCAAGTCCTGCGCGGCAACGATCGTCGGCGAGATAGTCAGCCCAGTTATGGCGGCCAGGCCAACCAGGACGAATTGAAGAGATTTCCGCATGAGTTCCTCCCATGGTCTTGTGCTTATCGTAGTGACAACCTCGCCATGCGAATTTTGTTCCTCACGATAAGCGGAGACGGCGCGGCACCGGTCTGCCGCTGTTGCATTCGATGAAAGTTCTGTTGGAGCGCAACATCCAAGAGAGCCTCATCCTGAGGTGCCCCGGAGGGGCCTCGAAGGACGGGGCGGGCGCTCTGCCCAATCGATGTCGCATCGCTAAGCAGAAACAGAACACTTCAACTTTGCGGCTACATCGCTTTATCGCATAAGATAGATTATGGAACAAATACCTATCCTATTGCGACGAAACAGACGCCGATCCGCTTCACCCATTCCTCAATGGAAGGAATGCTGTGACGAATGAGAATAATCATGGATACAATTGATTTTCAAAGAAAGTTCGTCGTTGATCGGTTTCAGCAGTGGTCGATTTTACGTCAACGGGCATTCAGCCGGACGACCAATTGGTCGACGGCAGATTCCACGGTTCTCGACGCGCTATCAATGACAATCGGATCATGCCATTCGTCATATGCTCTGTCGCAAACCTCCTGCCATGTCGGCTTGACGAGACCTTCGACATCGGTAATGCGCGTCTCGACCCGCTTGCGGTGCTCCGCTTTATCGGAGCAGACGACCTCGATCTCCACTGCCGTCATCCCAGCGGCTTGCGCGACCGAAAGCCACGCGGCCCGGGTTATCTGGAGTGGATTGACGGAGTCGGCGATAACAGTTCTACCGAGAGCCAGATTGTCGCCTGCGACACCATAGGCCGCGATGTAACCGGCAGGTCCGACGTCATCCGCCACCCCGGAAGCGCGGATTGCTTGCTCGACTGTATCGACGCGCACGTAAACCGCGTTCAACCGCTGCGCCAAAGCGCGGGCAATTGTCGTCTTTCCGCTGCCCGGCAGACCGCCGAAAATGATGAGCATGAGCAGACCTTAGGATTGGTTGCTGAAAGCTCCACGGGTTGCCCCCGGAAGCTTTGCGGGTAGCCCCATTATCCCCATCAAAGATGGGCTCGCAATCCCTTTGTCAGTACCGGATTGTTACAGCGGGATTGCCGGCTGTTCATGACCGGATCGTCCTGAACCCTGCCCTGATCTCCTGGCTGAAGAGTTCCGGCTCCTCCCAGGCGGCGAAGTGACCGCCCTTGGAGGCGCGGTTGTAGTAGATGAGCGTCGGATAGGCCTTGGACAGCCACTGCCTTGGCGGCTTGTAGACCTCTCCGGGAAACACCGTGACCGCCACCGGCACTTTGACGGAGGTGAGCTTCACGCCCGACATGGCGTTTTCCCAATAGATGCGGCCGCTGGAGGGGCCGGTGTTCGTCAGCCAGTACAGCGTGATGTTGTCGAGGATGGAATCCTTGCCAAGCGCCTGTTCGGGGTCGCCGGGGGTAAACACCCAGTCGGCAATCTTGTCGTAAAGCCAGGCGGCGAGGCCAACCGGAGAATCCGCAATGCCGTAACCGATCGTCTCCGGCCGCGTGCTCATGATCGCTGCGTAGCCGAAGCCGCTGTTGAGGAAATCTCGAGCCTCGTCGAAGACGACCTTCTCATCCGCAGACAGGCTATCGGGCGCCGGCCCTCCGTTTTTAAGCGCCTGAGCTGCGTCCGATGGGAGGGTCGTGGCACGTTCCACCCTGTTGACGTGAATGGCGAGCAGCCCATCGGGTGCCTGGCGACCCAAGGCGTCGCTGATGATCGCCCCCCAGTCGCCGCCCTGCGAGACATAACGGTCATAGTTCAGTCGCTTCATCAGCACGTCCCAGGCAGCCGCGATCCGCTGCGGGTTCCAACCGGTTGCGGCAGGCTTCCCGGAAAAGCCGAATCCCGGGATCGATGGGATCACCAGGTGGAAGGCATCTTCCGCCGCGCCGCCATGCGCCGTCGGATCCGTGAGTGGCCCGATGACATCAAGCAGCTCGAAGACCGACCCCGGCCAGCCGTGGGTCATGATCAGCGGCAGCGCGTTTTCATGACGGGAACGGACATGGATGAAATGGATGTCCAGTCCATCGATATTGGTGAGAAACTGCGGAAAACTGTTCAGCCTGCTCTCCGCCTTCCGCCAGTCGTAGGACGACCGCCAGTAGCGCACCAGTTCCTTCAGCTTGTCGGGCTGGACGCCCTGCGAACGATTCATGACGGTTTCGCCGTCGGGCCAGCGCGTCTCGGCAAGACGCCGCTTGAGATCTGCGAGCGCCGTCTCGGGGACTTCGGTCTTGAACGGCTGGATCTCCCCGGGTGTGGCGCCGACGACATCGGCAGCGTCGGATGTGCGTGGCAAGAGAGCGGCAGACATGCCGGCCGCGGCAACCCCTAACAGCAGTGAGCGTCGTGACATATGCCCGTGTTTCAAGGCGTGGCTATGGTTCAAAGAGGTCAGTGCCATGACAGGTATCCTTTCATAACATCGAGGGTCAACGGACCGGTTTTCGACAAGGGGAAGCCCCAGGTGACCACATGGGTCGCCACCTCGGACGCCCTGCCCTCGCCGATATTTCTTGCTGACGGGCGTTGAACCTTATCGGTTCGCGCTCCTCGTGCTCGTATTCGAGGAGTATCAGTTCTTCCTTATATTGTCGTGGTCGGCTGTCGGCCGGAACCTCGGAAAAGTGAGAGGCACCCTCTCGTTCGAATGTCAGCCTTGGGCAGCCGTTACGGCGCTGCCGCCGTCGAGAGGGTGCCTCTCACTTTCTCCGGCTACCGCGCGCTGACGCCGTGCTCAATTGTGTCAGGAGACAGCCGGCTCTGGGCTTTGGCTGACCGCCGTTCAGGAAAGGACCTCCTATGTCTAGGGACAAAACCGCAAATACGGCTGCATCGGTCGCAGCAACTCCCACTTCCCGCACGTCTGAAACCGTCGCTTCCCGAGAGGCCGCGCACGACGCCGTCGACTTCATCGAGATCGATGAGATCCTGACGCTGAGAAGGATGATTGTCCGAGCCCCGGCGCCGAAAGGCACCGTGCTTTTCCTGCATGGGTTTCCGGAAACGCTGACGGTCTGGAAGGACATCGCGACGATGCTTGCTCGCGACTACGACGTCCATGCCTTCGATTGGCCGGGCTACGGGCAGTCGTCGCGCCCGGTTCCTGATTTCTTCTCCTACGCGCCGAAGGCGTATGCCCAGGTGTTGAAAGCCTATCTCGAGCGGGCAGGCATCGACCGGTCGAACCTCGTGATCTATGCGACTGACATCGCCGCCCTCCCCGTTCTGTTGCTCGCTCTCGATGAGCCGACGATCGCCAGGCGGATCATCGTCGGAGACTTCGCGCCGTTCGACCGGCCGCAATTCATGTGGGAGAACCTGCAGAACCTCAAAGCCGAGCCAACCGCCTCGCCGACGCGCGCCTACATGAACAAGACAAGCGACGAGATCCTTCAGAACGTGCACAGGCGCGGCCTCTCCCCCGCTGAGCAATTCGATCTACCTGTCGACGTCCAGCAAGACATGGCTCGCTCCTGGAGCCTCGACGGCGTGACGTCGGCGGATGCCTTCGCCCACTACTACGCGAATTTCACACGTGACCAGAACTTTCTCGAGGCCAACCTCGACCGGCTGAAGACGCCCGTGAGGGTGATCTGGGGCGAGAAGGACATCTACATCAGAAGCGAAATGGGCATCGAGTTCGCCGCCAAGATCGGTGCAAAAGTCGATACCCTGCCGGGCATCGGTCATTTCCCGCACCTTCAGAATCCGAAACAAACGGTCGAGGAAATCCACGCATCATTCAGATAATATTTGATTATCTTTATGGTTTGTCTGCACCCGCAACCGCGGCAGCGCCCAATCGACGAAAGCCCGTACCTTCAAGGCGAGAAGTCCCTGGCGCGCGTAGACGATATGGATGGGCTGCGGTGCGCCGTCAAAGTCGCGCAAGATGGGAATGAGCGCGCCGGACGCCAGTTCGTCCGAAACCTGATAGTCGAACAGCCGCGCGATCCCTGCCCCGCCGACAGCCGCCGCAACACAATTCGCCGCGGTATTCACTTCCAGCCGGTTGCGGGGCACGGCCTCCATCGGCGTGCCGTCGACGTCGAATGTCCAGAAGAATGTCCGCTTGTTGAAGATGATCCCGTCGCGATGGATGAGATCGCCGGGACGCTCAGGCATGCCACGCCGCTTGATATAAGTGGGGCTCGCGCAGGTCAGCAGCCGGAACTCCCCGACCTTGGCGGCATGAAGGGAGCTGTCGGCGAGGTCGCCGAGACGGATCGCGATATCCACCTGCTCGGAGACGAGATCCACTGTGCGGTCGAGCGACAGAAGGTTCAGCGACACCTCCGGGTACTTCTCCATGAAGCTCAGCGCGACCGGCAGGACGTATCGGCTACCGTATTCGACCGGCGTCGTGATCGTCAGCACGCCTCGGGGCGTCTGGTATTCCCCGGACGCCCTTCGCTCGGCCTCCTCCAGATCCGCCATGATCTTTCGAGCCGCATCGACATAGTCGCGCCCGGCGTCCGTGAGCTGAAGATTGCGGCTGGTGCGGACGATGAGGTTCGCCCCAAGATGTCGTTCGAGCTCGGCCACCTTGCGGCTGACGCTCGGCAGTGGCGCGTTCAGCTTCCTGCTGCCGGCTGAGATGCTCCCGGCGTCGACGACCGCCAGCAATATGCGCATTGCTTCAAGACGATCCATCAGCCACCGCCCATGAGATACCGCTTCTGTTTATTGTCGTTCGAGTGTCGGACGTTCGCAACGTCCTCAACCGCACGTCCCCCAGATTACCACCTTGCGCCGAGCCGCGGGCCTAGTCGAGCAGCTTGCGTATGGCCATGATCCCCTTTGCCGCATCCGACCAGGACTGACGCCAGATCAAGACGCCGACGCTGAGGATGGTCGCAAGAATGAAAGGTATTGGCCCGATGAACCAGAAGGCGGCTGCGACGGTAAAGTAGTAGGATCGGACGCCGACGCTGAACGATCGAAGCGCAGGGTTCAACACCAAAGTCAGAGCATTCGTCCAGCCGACAATGTCCCTGTCTTCATCGCGGGAGGGGCTCGCCCCGATCGCCGCCAGGCAGTAGTTGATCTGCCGGACCGCCCATATGAAATCGGATAGGCCCCGCAGCAGCGTCGCCATGATCAGGAGGACCTTGCACTGGAAAAACCAGGCGGGGTCCTGAGCCGCAAACATCGCAATCAGACCACCCGATCCATAATTCGGTTCCATGAAAAGCGCGCCGCTCAGCCCAACGATGACGATGAGATTGGCCGAGCCGAAGAAGGATGCCGAATTGATCGTGTGCCCGAGGATCGCGGCGTCGCCGATAAAGTTGTTGTCTCGCGTCAGCACCTCCCGCATCCAGGCCGCGCGAACGCGCACCATATCGACGGAAAGGCTATCATTCTTCCTCGGCCACCCCACGGCCATCAAAGGCTCGACCGCCACCCAGACAAGAAGGAAGAAAAGGATCGCCGCAACGTTCAGAAAATCCATGGTGCCCCCGAACTCTATGTGGATTTCCTGAAACACTACTTCGCGGCAGCGGCAGCTCCAAGCACGTATCACCGCTCCCGGGGTGCTTTCCGCCGGTTCCGCTCCCCGCCGTACGTGGGCTGCGGGCGATGTGCGTTCAAGCCTGCCATTCATCCGCCACAGATTGACCCCATCAAACATGGATCACTGCCAAGCAAGGAAACGATGGTCGGCGCTTGGAACCTCCTTGCTGTTGCGTCCGATGGAAACGCGGCTAAGATCTAAGATCGAGGTTGAAGTGGTCGACCGCCCTGTCATTGATCGAGCGTGTCGTTAACTGGCAGCATTGGCGAGCAGACTGGGGATGGCGAATGAACCTTGTCGACGGAGCTTTTGGAACCTCCGAATTTTCTCTCTCCGAAGAGGCTGGCATCTTCACCTGGGTGTTGGCGACCGACACGGTTTATGCGGATACGGCGCTGGCAAATCTCTTTGGTCTTGATCCGGAAGAGACCATCGCGGGGCTGCCGGTCATGCGATATCTCGACCGGATTCACCCGGACGACAAGCCATCCGTGGCCAAGGCGATTTCAGAATCGGTGATCACAGGAAATCCGTACCGCCATGACTATCGGGTCTTTGACCGAAGCGGGCAAATGGTCACCGTGGCCGCCTTCGGCCGGTGCTTCAGGGATGAAGCCGGAAACCCGTCGCAATATGCGGGCATCGTATTCCCGACGAACGATCACGCCCAGCAAGACCACCAGCAAGATCAACTGTCTGCTCACTGCCGTGAGGCGCTGAAAATTGCGCAGTCATCCGGCCTGCAGGCGACGGCCAATGCGCTTGAAGCAATTCTCAAAGAGCTTGCCAAGCCGATGCCTTCGGACTTCGCGCAGATTCATTGATTCCTTCCCAAGCGTCAGTTGTCGCATCAGACTTTCGGTGATGGCGATGGTCGGTGCGAAGACGTGAAGACGGCAGCCTCATCAAAGACGCGCGGCGCTGTAGGGCATCCATTGGAGGGGCGGCAAGACGTCTCTCTCGCGGAACTCGCCTGCTCGACATGGGTGATGCCCCCGCGCGGCGGCGCTTTCCGCAAACAGATTGAAGCCCTGTTCACGACAAATGGCGTCCCCTTCCCGGTACACCTTGTCGAGGCAGCTCCCTTCAGCGTGCTGAAGGCAATCGTGGAACGTTCGGATGGCGTTAGCATATTGTCCGATGAGTTCCTGCGCGAGGAGATCCACCGGGGCGTGCTGACAGCGATTCCGCTGCAGGAACACATCGCCTCACGCCAGTTCGCCCTGCAGAAAATTGCAGGCCGGCAACTCAATTCGCTCGGTCAGCGCTTTGTCGACATCGCCATGGAACTGGCATCGGCATCGCAGACGGAAGCGGAACATTCGGTGCGCAGCGGCCAGAGCAATTCCAGGAAAAGTGTGTGAAACGGTTTTCCGTCCGGGATTGCGTATAAACAAAAGGATAGAGCGGTGCTGCGCTTCCGTGAAAAGCTGAACCGCTCTAGACCGATCGTAGCGCGCTCATGCGGCTTCGGATGCCAGGTGTTCTCGCGTCCGTGAGATGACCGGCAAATCCGGCAAGCATGACCCCGAATGGAAGGCGCCGAACCAGTCTGGCTGCAATGAAGGTTGCGCAGATAGCCGCGGCGAGCTTCAGCCAGGGATAGTCGCCGAGCTGGACATGGGCGCTTGCATCGACCGATGTGGCCTTGGCTTTCAGCGCCGCCTCGGCGTCCTCGCGCAGCGCGCCGATGCGGGCCTTCAGCAGCCTTAGCTCCTGCTGCAGGGCGTTGAGATCCTGGTCGGCTTTTTCACGCGCAGTCTCCACTGCGGCATCGGCAAAAGGCGGCTCACCTTCTGCGATCAGTTCGTCGGGGTCTGGAAGGCGGCCGTCGCGATTGATGGATGATTGCATGGACATATCCTCGAATAAACAAGCGGGATGAGATCAAGGCCCGGCATCGCCGCCGGGCCTTGATCCACGTCAGGCGCTATCAGTGATCGCGTCGGAAGCCCTGGCTCTGGTGAGATCCGCCCTGGGATTGCGACTGGGTCTGAGAGTGGCCTTGGGGTTTCCCATCGGCATCGTCCGATGGTTCGGAACTGCTGCCGGGCAAGGTATAGGCGCGCACTTTGGCGCTTCCATGCGTGGTGTCCCGCATTGCCAGCGGGCGCGCATCGTCGAATGCGCTTTCGGACACGGCGAGGTCTTCCGACGCCTTGCCGCCAGAGGATTGGCCGGCAAAGCCGGTATTTGATGCGCCTTGTTGCCTGTCCTCCAACGACCAGAGGTCCGCCCGTTCATCCATGTCGATGCTGCCCTCGTCGTCCAGAATATCGTGGACGGTCTCGTAGAGCGCGTCATCGATATCATTGACCTGGACGAGGAAGCCGCCTCGCCGCAACCCTTCTGCGTAGACCGCCCGATCTTCGTCAGGGAAGAAGAAGTCCGCCAGCGCGTCGAAGAAGCCGCTGCGGTCGTCGCTCATGGCGCCGGGATTTTTTCCATCCGCCTCATATCCGGGCATCAACCTTATTCTTGAAACCGGCACGCCTGCGTCCTCAAGACGGGAGACGGCGGATTCGGCTTCTGACCGGCTGTCGAAAAATGCGGCAAGGCTGCTGCCGCCTGTCGGGCCTGAGAAAGCCGGGTTGGTATCGTTGTAAATGCTGCTCACGGGGTTCTCCTCTCGATGTCTCGATCCTGCCATCGATCGATGGCAGCTTTCCTGACTTGAAGAACCGGTGGCTGACGTGAATGTTCCAAGGCAATGGCGATGGGAATAGCGATGCCCCGCCGTGTTTCCGCCTTGCATGTCTGATGCACAGAGTCGCGAATTGTGCCGCCTGCGAAATCCGTCAGCGGTTGACGTTAAACCTTCGAGACGCTAGCACGGTTTTGACGCATTGGGGATAATTCATATGGACATCTTTACGGCAGCCGGTCTGACGGCTTTGCTGCAGGTCATTGCTATCGACCTCGTTCTCGCCGGCGACAACGCCGTAGTTATCGGTCTTGCTGCTGCCGGCCTCGAGGCGACGCAACGCCGTAAGGCGATCATCGTCGGCATCGTCGCCGCAACTGTTCTGCGTATTCTCTTTGCCAGCGTCGCGGTCTATCTGTTGGCGATCGTCGGCTTGCTACTGGCCGGCGGCCTGCTGCTCCTGTGGGTCTGCTGGAAGATGTGGCGCGAGCTTCGCGCCGGCCATGGCGAGAACCACGAAGCTACGGGCGCCGAACGCGCGCCGAAGAAGACCTTCTTCCAGGCGGCGACCCAGATCGTCATCGCCGACGTCTCGATGTCGCTCGACAACGTGCTCGCTGTTGCCGGTGCGGCGCGCGAACATCCGAGCGTGTTGGTGATCGGTCTTGCCCTGTCGATTGCGCTGATGGGCATCGCCGCTAACCTGATCGCCCGGTTGCTCAACAACCATCGCTGGATCGCCTATGTCGGTCTGCTGATCATTCTCTACGTCTCGCTCGACATGATCCATCGCGGCGGCGTCGAAGTGTGGCCCTACGTGCAGGCGAGCGGGCTCAAGCTTTAGACTAAATCCTGACCTCGGTCTCGAAGCTCATCTGGTCATACGCCGGCACCACATGGTCCGGCGTCTCTGCCATGACAGCGTCGTAATCAAGCGGCGTGTGCATATGCGTGAGGATCGCCTGTTTCGGCTTCAACCGGCCGATCCAGTCAAGCGACTGTTCCAGCGACAGATGGCTCGGGTGATAGGTATATTGTAGCGCGTCGATGATCAGCACGTCGAGGTTCTGAAGCTTTTCGACGGTCTGCGGCGGGAAATCGCTGATATCGCTGCAATAAGCTACATCGCCGATCCGGAAGCCGAGCGAGTGGATATCCCCGTGCTGCTGGAGATGCGGATGGAAGGCGATCGTGCCGCCCGGGCCGCGAATTTCGACGGGTTCATCCAGGTTTTCGATCACAACGGGCAGTACGATCGGTGGATAATTGCTGCCCGGCGGCGTTTCCAGACAATAGCCGAAGGCTTCCCGCAGCCTGTCCATCGTGAATTGGTCGGCAAAAATCGGCACCCGTCGGCGGGTATTGTGAAAATAGCCGCGCAGATCGTCGATGCCATGAATATGATCTGCGTGCGGATGGCTGTAGAGCACGGCATCGACATGGTCGGCCCCTGCCCTGATCATTTGCTCGCGAAAATCCGGCCCGGTGTCGATAACGACCGTGGTGACACCGCCATCCGGCGCGAATTGCTGCACCATGAAGGCGGCGCGCGTGCGCCGGTTTTTCGGATTGTCGGGATTGCAGGCGCCCCAATCGCCGGTAATGCGCGGCACGCCCGGTGACGACGAACAGCCGAGAATGGTGAAACGCCGCCGGTAGAGCACGCCGCTAGACCCTCGGCATCTTCGAGAACAGAAGGAAAGCGTTCTCGGTCGTGATCCGCGCCACCTCTTCGTAGGAAAGGCCGATCGTATCGGCGAGCACCTCGGCCGTGTTGACGACATAGGACGGCTCGTTGCGCTTGCCGCGCCAGCGCTTCGGCGCCAGATACGGCGCGTCCGTTTCAACAAGCAGTCTGTCATGCGGGATCGTCTTGGCGATCTCGCGCAGCTCCTCCGACTTCGGAAAGGTCAGGATGCCCGAGAAGGAGATATAGCCGCCGAGCGCGACGCCGGTCGTGGCAAGCTCCGGGCCTGCGGAGAAGCAGTGGAGGATGAAGGGGAAGACCCCCTTCCCGGTTTCCTCGGTCAGGATCGCCGCCATGTCCTCGTCGGCGCTGCGGCTGTGGATGACGAGCGGCAGCCGGGTCTCGCGCGCCGCCGCGATATGGCGGCGAAAACCGGTCTGCTGGTCCTCCGGCTTCTGCGTGTCGTAGAAATAGTCGAGACCGGCTTCGCCGATCGCCACCACCTTCTCATGGGCATTGGCGAGACGCACCAGCTCTTCCGTCTGGATATCAAGCTCTTCGTCGGCATTGTTCGGATGGGTGCCGACCGAGCAGAACACCGAGGGATACTTCTCCGTGATGGCAAGCAGCGCGCCGAGTTTGCGCACCCGTGTCGAGATCGTCACCATCTGCGAAACACCGGCCGAATGGGCGCGCGCGACGATCTCGTCCCGCTCCGCCTCGAAGTCGGCGAAATCAAGATGGCAATGCGTGTCGATCAGCACGGCTTCAAGCCTCCGGAGCCACGTAGCGCGGGAAGACCGGGGTCGGCGCTTCGAGAGCCGTTCCGGCAACGAGACGGCCTGCCTCGCCGAGGGCGGCGAAGTCGCGCTTGTCAGCGGGTGCAGCAACCAGGTCGAGCAGCTTGCCCGATGATTCCGGCATGAAGGGCTGCAGCAGGATGGCGATCTGGCGAACGACTTCGGCCGTCACATAGAGCACCGTGCCCATACGCTCCGGATCGGTCTTCTTCAGCGCCCAGGGCGCCTGGCCGGCGAAATAACGGTCGGTCTCGGAGACGACTGCTATGATCGAGGCGAGCGCCCGGTGTATCTGCTGCTTGCCCATGTCCTCGCGCGTCGATGCATGCAGCGCGTCCACTTGGGCCAGCATCGCCTTGTCCTCGTCGCTGAGCGTCCCGCATTCCGGGATCTTGCCGTCGCAGTTCTTGACGATCATCGACAGCGAGCGGCTGGCGAGATTACCGATGCCGTTGGCGAGGTCGGAGTTGATGCGCGTGCCGATCGCCTCTTCGCTGTAGCTGCCGTCCTGGCCGAAGGAGACTTCACGCAGGAAGAAGTAACGCACCTGGTCGAGGCCGAAATGGTTCACCAGATTGACGGGATCGACGACGTTGCCGAGCGATTTCGACATCTTCTCGCCCTTGTTGAGCAAGAAGCCGTGGGCGAAGACGCGCTTCGGCAGCGGCAGCTTCGCCGACATCAGGAAGGCCGGCCAGTAGACGGCGTGGAAGCGGATAATGTCCTTGCCGATGATGTGCACGTCGGCCGGCCAGTATTTCGCCCGCGGGCCGTTCCTGTCTTCTATATAGCCGGTCGCTGTAATGTAGTTGGTCAGCGCGTCGACCCAGACATACATGACGTGGGCAGGATCGTTCGGCACCTTGATGCCCCAGTCGAAGGTCGTGCGCGAGACCGAGAGGTCCTTGAGCCCCGACTTGACGAACGAGATCACCTCGTTGCGGCGTTCGGCCGGACCGATGAAGTCGGGATTCGCCTCGTAATGGGCAAGCAGCTTCTCCTGGTATTCGGATAGCTTGAAGAAATAGCTTGCCTCTTCCACCCATTCGACGGGCGTGCCCTGCGGCCCGTAGCGCACACCGTCGGCGCGCAGCTCCGTCTCGTTTTCCTGGTAATAGGCCTCGTCGCGCACCGAATACCAGCCGGCATAGCTGTCCTTGTAGATGTCGCCATTGTCGGCCATCAGGTTCCAGATGTTGCGCGACGTCTCGTGATGACGCTCCTGCGTAGTGCGGATGAAATCATCGTTCGAGGCGTTGAGCAGCGTTGCCATCGCCTGGAATTCGCCGGAGTTGCGGTCGGCAAGCGCCTGCGCGGTAATCCCCTCGCCGCGCGCCGTCTGCTGCATCTTCTGGCCATGTTCGTCGGTGCCGGTCAGGAAGAACACATCCTTGCCGTCTAGACGCTGGTAGCGCGCCATCGCATCCGTCGCGATCAGCTCATAGGCATGGCCGATATGCGGCTTGCCGTTGGGATAGGAAATCGCGGTGGTGATGTAGAAGGGTGTCTTGTCTGTCATGGAGGCCAATGTCCGGCTAACTCTATAAAAATGGTCAGCCGCTCTTAGCGCATGTCACCGTCGAGCGAAACCTCAACTTTCCAGCTGTCGATGATTTCCCGGACGCTGGCGTGGTGAACTTGACTCCGCTTCTGCCGCCATCTACCCGTCATGGAAAAGAGGGCGGGACAAAACGAAGTGGCAGTTTTCATCTATCGGAATTGTCGTGGCTGCGCGCTGACAGGGGCGCCTGTTTGACATTCGAGCCGCTCTATTCGCTTTCCGGCCTGTGTGTGGGCGCCCTCGTCGGCATCACCGGCGTTGGCGGCGGTTCGCTGATGACGCCGCTGCTGGTGTTGCTCTTCGGCGTCCATCCGGCCACCGCGGTCGGCACAGATCTTCTCTATGCGGCGATCACCAAGACGGCGGGGACTGCCGTTCACGGCATGCATGGGCGGGTCAACTGGAAGATCGTCGGCAGTCTGGCCGTCGGCAGCGTGCCGGCCGCCCTGCTGATGCTCTGGCTGTTGGCGGGCGTCGACCGCAAAAGCATCGGCGTCACCAATACGATCACCACCGCGCTGGGCTGGCTTCTCGTCATGACCGCCATCATGCTGGTCTTCCGAGGTCCGATACTCCAGCTTGCGCGCCGCGCCATCGGCGACCGCACGCCGCCGCGGCCGGCAACCATCCTCGCCCTTACCGTCATTCTCGGATTCCTGCTCGGCGTCCTCGTCACCCTGACCTCGGTCGGCGCCGGTGCGCTGGGGGTGACGATCCTGCTGATCCTCTATCCCAGGCTCGATGTGCGCGAGATCGTCGGTTCCGATATCGTCCATGCGGTGCCGCTGACCTTGATCGGCGGCACCGGCTATTGGCTGATCGGCGAGATCGACTGGCCAATGCTGTCTGCCCTGCTCATCGGCTCTATCCCCGGCATCATTATCGGCAGCCTTCTGGCGCCGAAGCTGCACGAGCGCACCATCCGCATCGTGCTCGCCGCCACGCTAGCAGTGGTCGCAGGCAAGCTGCTGACCTAGAGCAATTCCAGGAAAAGTGCGAAGCGGTTTTCCCAGGCAAAGCGCGAAGCGGTTTTGCCGGGAATTGCGTCAAAACAAAAGGATAGAGCGGTTCTGCGCTTCCGTTAAACGCTGAACCGCTCTAGAGGCCCGGCTGTTTGATATCGGCGAGAATGCTGATGATCGTCTGCTTGCGGTCGAGATTATAGGCGTCGGAAATGGTCAGCCGCTCGGTAATGTCCGAATAGAGCCGAGCCAGCCGCTCCGCAGCTGTGATCTGCCCCTCGCTTGCTGCCGCCCGCGCGCGATTCATGATATCGTCGCCGACATGGCTGACGAAGAAATCGAAGATCGTGTCGCTTTCCCTGCCCGAAAGCGCGTCGGCCAGCCGATGCATCGCCTTGCGCGCCGTCGGTCCTTGGGCGGAAAGCATCTCATCATAGGCGGCAATGATCTCGCCGCCACCGTAGTTCAGGAGTTTCAACGCCTCGCCGACGCTGCCCTTGGCGGCCGAAAGTACCGCCCCACCCTCGCCTGATATGCCGAGATGGTCAAGGGCCGCGACCAGCGCGGCGTCGGCAAGCGGCGCCAGTTTCAGCGGCAGGCAACGAGAGCGGATCGTCGGCAGCAGCCGTCCCGGCGCATGCGACAGCACCAGGAACAGCGCCCGCTTCGGCGGCTCTTCCAGAATCTTCAGGATGGCGTTGGCGGCATTGCGGTTCATGTCGTCGGCCGGATCGATGATGACGATCCGCCAGTTGCCGGTGCCCGAGGTCTGCGAGAAGAACTTGCCGGCGCGGCGCACCTCGTCGACGGTGATCGCCGATTTCACCTTGCCGGTCTTTTCGTCCACCGGCCTGGCAAGATGCAGCAGATTGTGCGAGGCGCCGGAGGCGATCTGCCGGCTGACGGGAGAGGCAGGGTCCGGATCGCCGATCATTTCCGGCGCTCGCTCGGGATCGGGATGCGATAGCACGTGATTGGCAAAGCGGAAAGCGAGCGTCGCCTTGCCGATACCCTCCGGGCCCTCGATCAGGATGGCGTGGTGGCCCTTGCCGGAGCGGTAAGATTGCGCAAGGAAGGCTTCCGCCTCCTCATGGCCGAACAGCCTGGTATTTTCTCCCGGCCAGATGGCGCCGTCGAGCAGTCCGGGCCTTTCCTCACTCATGATGGGCTTCACTCATGATGGGCGGCTTCCGGCATTCGCAAACGGTCGGCGGGCGACTTGAGTTGTTGGACGATCGCCAGGATCTCGGCAGCGATCGCCTCTTCGCTCTGCATGGCGTTGACCACGTGGCAGCGCTCCGGCTCGCGGGCGGCGATGTCGAGAAAGGCCTCGCGCCGTTTCTCATGCGTTTCGAGCCGCTCCTTCTCGAAGCGGTCGGGACCGTCGGCTGGAGCGCGCTTCTGCGCCCGCTCCAGCCCGATCTTGGCGGGGATGTCGAGGATCACGGTGCAATCCGGCATGACGCCGTTGATGGCGATGCGCTGCAGCGTCTCGATGAAATCCGGCTCGAGATTGCCGGTTATGCCCTGATAGACGCGGGATGAATCCATGAAACGGTCGCAGAGCACGATCTTGCCGGCGGCCAGCGCCGGCCGGATCACCTCTTCGACATGGTCGTTGCGCGCCGCGGCAAAGAGGATCGCCTCCATCCGCGTGCCGAAGGCTTCGGCAGCCCCTGACAAAAGCACGTGACGCACGGCCTCCGCGCCCGGCGATCCGCCTGGTTCGCGCGTCATCAGCACGTCGTGACCTTCGCCCTTCAACGCTTCGGCGAGGCGGCGGATCTGCGTGGATTTCCCCGCGCCTTCCCCGCCTTCAAACGTAACGAACAATCCCGTACCGGATGACAATGACAACTTCCCGCATTCCAGGCGCCGCACGCGCCGTGCTCCATCTATCTATCCGAAGATGTCAGGGAGGAAAACCTTTCGTCGCGGCGACATATTCACCTTTCCCGGCAAATTGCACCAGAAAGTGGCCGCTCAGCCGGGCGCCGACTTGTCCCAGAGCCAGGAGAAGAACAGCGATTCGCCGAGTTCCAACATGGCGTCGACCGCCCGGCTGCTGAGCGAGCCCTCGCCGACCGCCTGCACCGTATAAAGCGGCACTTCTCGGAGCAGCCGGCTGCCTGCGAAAATCCTCAGCACCCCTGCCTGGGTATCCGGCTCGACCGGCGCCGTCAGCGGCCAGTGATAGATGATGCGCGCCGACAGCCGATCGGGATTGCTGATCGGAATATAGACGCTGACCGGCGCCTTGGCGACGAGATCGACGGTACGCGCCGTACCGCCATAGACGCTGGCGGCGCCGATCACTTCCTTCTCACCGAAGATCTGCCGGTCCTCAAAGGCCGTCAGTCCCCATTCGAGCACTCGCTTGGCCTCCTCCGTCCGCTCCTTGTCGGAAGCGATGCCGGCAAGCGCCAGAAACAGCCGCCTGCCATCGCGCTGGACTGAGGCGACGATCGAATAACCCTCGCCCTCGGTAAAGCCGGTGGCAAGCCCGTCGGCGCCGAGATCGAGCCCGAGCAGCGGATTGCGGTTGCGCTGGAAAATCTTGTTCCACTTGAAATCCGGCTGGGCGAAATAGGGATAGAGATTGGGATAAGACTGCTGCAGGGCGGCCGCAAGCGTCACCATCTCGCGCGCCGTCACCTTGCTCTTCCCGTCGGGGAGCCCGGTGGAATTGCCGAACTCAGCCTTCTCCATGCCGAGTTCACGGGCGCGGCGTGTCATCGACACGGCAAATTGCTGCTCGCTGCCGGCCATGCCTTCGGCCAGGATGATGCAGCTGTCGTTGGCGCCCTGGATGGCGACGCCCTTGATCAGGTCCTCGACGCGCACGCGCGATTTCAGGCTGGCAAACATCGTTGCCGTCCTCGATGGCGCGCCGCCGGTTCGCCAGGCATATTCGGAAACGGGATATTCGGTATCGAGCGTGATCTGCCCCTTCGTCACCGCCTCGAAGGCGAGATCCATCGTCATCAGCTTGGCGAGCGAAGCCGGCGAAAAGCCCTGGTCCTCGTTCTTGGCGAGAAGCACTGTGCCGGTGGCGGCCTCGATCATATAGGCCTGCGCCGCCTTGGTGGCGAAACCGGCGGTACCGCTATCGGCTGCAAATGCGCCGGTGGCGAGCGGCATGATGCATACAAGCAGACGAAGCAAAGGCTTCAGCATCAAGAATTCCCATCGATCAGGGGGCGTATTTCAGGAGGTTAGAGCGAGAGGAAATTCGATGCAATTGCCGCGCTCAGCGCGCGGCGGATTTTGCCTGATGACGCTTCGTCGCAGCAAGGATCGAATCCTGCGTCAGCCCGTCATTGCGCCCCATCACAGCGTCGAAGGCGAGATCGACCGTCACGGTCTTCACATCCTCGTTCTGGTAGCCGAGCGCAAGAGACCCCAGCGGCCGTTCGTAGGGCATCGGGCCGATCTCCGGCAACACGACCATCTGGTCGAAGGACGGAGCGGCATTGGTGGCGGATGGTGCTGATGGCGCTACCAGAACATGGGCGGGCGCTGCCAAAGCGGGTGCTGCGACGGGGGCCGCATTGTAGCGTGCGCTCGGCGTCGACCCGGCATAGGAAGTGGCCGACATCGGCACCGGCACGTTGGCCGGCGTCTCATAATCTTCCGAACTCTGCAGCTGATCGCGGGTGATCTTGCGGCTGTTGGAGGCGACCATCACGCCGGTTGCGATCTGGCCTTCCGGATTGACGCCGGGAATGCGGCTGCCCTTCGGCACGTAGGACGCCATCAGATAGGGCATGTCGTGGCCGTCCATGCGGGCGCGGCCGACATATTGCACCCGCACCTTGCCGGTGCCGCTGTGCTGCAGATCCAGCATATCGGCCGTCTTGTTGGAAAGGTCGATGATGCGCCCTTCGTGATAGGGGCCGCGATCGTTGACGCGCACGATGACGGAGGAACCGCTTTCGAGATTGGTGACGCGCGCATAGCTCGGCAGCGGGAAGGTCGGATGCGCGGCGGAAAGATGCATCTGGTCGTAGACTTCGCCGTTCGCCGTCAGCCGCCCATGAAAGGCCGAGCCATACCAGGAGGCGACGCCGACCTTGTTATAGGAGAAGTCTTCCTTCGGATAATACCACCTGCCCTTCACCTCGTAAGGATTGCCGACGATGTAGCGGCCGCCGCCCTTGGGGATGTTGTTGCCGGTAGCGACGCGCGGGCTTGCCTTCACGCCATATTCGGATTCGGAGAAATATTCTTTGCCGTGGGATTTCTTTTTCGGCACCGCCTGTGTCGTGCCGCACGCCGCAACCGTCGCACACATCGCCGAGATCGCCAGCCACCGTGCTGTCGTTGCGAAAGACGCCGCCCCGTATTCCAGTTTCATATGTCCCACGCCGCTCAAAGATCGTTATGGTTAAGGAACTTTGCCCCAATCTGGGCCAATACGCCTTATCCCCACCCGCCTAACGAGACTTTAATCATGCGAAGTTCGTGGCAAATTTACGAACGATTTCGCAGCGATAGCGACAATTCTAATGATTATGGTTTATAAATCACTAACGCGGACCTCTCCGCCCTGCCCTTCCGCCGCCGCAATAAGGTCCGAAATCCTCGTGTCGATGCGGGGCATATGGTAAACGCAAGCCCGCTTCCGATGCCCGAAAAGCCTGGATTGGCACAGGCGGCGCAAGCTTCCCAAACTACGCGGCGTCACCTTGCCTCATCAGGCGAAAGGACGCTATGCATTCTGTGCGCAGGGTTGGGGGATTGCCGTGGGCGGAATTGTCAAAAGCTTGATTGTGTTGGTCATAATGACCGCCTCATCGGCCGTCGGCGCCGCCGCGGAGGATTTCCCCGGCTATTGGCGCAAGACGATGACCAATGATCCATCGACGAATTTCTATCTTGCCCAGGCCCTGAAGCCCTTACCGAACAAGGATGCCGAAACCATCAGAGTGCTCAGGCTGTCGCTGATCGCCGGCAATTTGTGCCTCGGCGCCAGCATCAATACGAGGACAGGCGAGGCCTTTCTGCAGCAGGCCGGATACGATCGCCTCCGCGGAAAGGCCTGGGACGAAGCCGCCTTCCTCGCGAACGACTGGTTCAAACACTTCAACTACCGCTCCCTCGCCCATCTCTGCGCCGGCATCGACTATATTTTCGGGCCGGAGGGAAAACTGGCGCCCAATCTGGTCAAGCCCGGCAAGGGTGAACCGAAGGGATCCTACGACCCCCTGGACTCCTACTACATGCGGCTTCCGCCCTTGCGCAAACCGAACGGCTAGTCACGTCACCAATTGCCATATGGCGGATTGCGTATTTGACGCTTCGGGCTGTATGGAACGAAATGCCCGCCGGGAACTTTGAAGGTTTAGACCTTTGGAGGATCACCATGAATAATGAAATCATTCTGCAGCTCGACACGGTCAGCCAACAGTTGCACGCTCGATCTCGCGCGCTTTCCCAGCCAGATAAAGACAACGACATCTCGATCCTGATGTCGGCACTCGCCGTGACGATGGAGGCGGTTCGTTCTCTTTGCGAGGATATGAACCAGCTCAACGGTCCGAAGGGCCTTGGATCCGATGGGAGCTAGCGGCGAGCTCCCAAAGCCGTTGGAGTTGCGTCTATGCGCAGCATCCCTCCAAAATCACGCCAAGGGCGGGAACGACACGCGCGCCTCAAAGACCTTCAAAACGGCTCGCCAGCCAGTCCCTGAAAATCAGGGCGACCTTTCTGCGATTTGGGGCACTTGGCGTTACCACGTAGAAACGCCTCCCTGTCTTTAGGGTGCGGTCAATAGCAATGACGAGGCGATTTTCTCGAAGGGGCCGATCGATGAGAGGTCGCCAACCGAGCGCGATGCCTTCGCCATTTTCCGCAGCTTTCATCGCGACAAGGGAATCGTTGACCTGCAGCGATGTCGGCAAAGTCGGTGGAGCGCCGACACCTGTGGCCCGCAACCACTCGGCCCAACCGATCCTGAAGCGATACGGGTCAACGTAGTGTATAAGCCGATGGCGCAGTATATCACTGGTGAGTGACAGAGGCTTGCTCTTCGCCTGATAAGCTGGGCTGCAAACAGGCAATATTTCCTCGTCCCACAGCGGAATGGCATCACAATCCGGCCAGTTTCCATCGCCGAGCCGAATGTGAACATCGATGTTGCTCGTCGTCATAGCTGGATCGCGGTCCAAGCATCGCAGGTCAATCATCAAATCAGGATGGACTTGGCGAAATTCCGGCAGCAGCGGCATCAGCCACTCTGTCGCCATGACCGTCGAGGCGCTGATGACGAGCGTGTCTCGGCGAGGCATGCCGGCGATATCGTCAAGCGTTTCGGCGATCGACGCAAATCCCCCCGATACTGCCGAATAGAGGCGTTGGCCTTGCGTTGTCAGGCTTAACGCCCGCCTTTCCCGGACGAAAAGCGCGTGGCCGAGAGACGACTCGAGTTGTCGGATCCCGTGGCTGACCGCAGGCTGAGTGATGGACAATTCCGCGGCGGCTTTCGAAAAATTCAGATATCTCGCCGCAGCCTCGAACAGGATCAGGCTGTGGAGGGAGGGAATTGTCCGTCGTAACGACTGACTGTCATGACTCATGGTTTCGAGTTCTTCGCCGTTCGAGAATTGCAGCGCACGGAATCTCCGTCACACGGTGCAAGACTGCGCACCAGCAAGAAGCGAAACACCTTATCGTTCGCGTGGTCAACAAGCCTGGAGGACGATCACCCACTCACCTGCCGGCCAATCCGGTCTTTATCGATCCTGCCTCATACTTCCATGAATTTATTTGCCCTTTACGGCCTCACGCCCTCGCCGGACATTGTCGTTCACCCGCCAGAACCCGACGTCGGGAGAACAGGCGACTACGACAATAGGCCGTCACGGGAACAATTGAGATGTCAAACGATCCATTGCTCCAGCCTTTCCAACTCAAGCATTTGACACTCCGAAACAGGATGATGTCGACGGCGCACGAGCCGGGATATACTGAGGACGGACTCCCGAAGGAGCGCTATCGTCTCTACCATTCGGAAAAAGCCAAAGGCGGGATAGCAATGACGATGATCGGCGGTTCGTCCGTCGTCGACATCGACAGTCCCCAGGCGTTCGGCAATATCCAGCTCCACAAAGACGAGTCCGTGAAGTGGCTTCGAGAGATTGCCGACGACGTTCACGACCACGGCGCTGCCGTGATGATTCAAATCACTCACCTGGGAAGCCGGACCAACTGGAACAAAGGCGATTGGCTCCCGATAATCGATGCGTCCCACATCCAGGAGCCCGCGCATCGCGCCTATCCCAAGGCGATGGAGGATTGGGACTTCGAGCGCGTGATCACAGCCTATGCCGACAGTGCGGAGCGGGTCAAAGCGGCAGGGCTTGACGGGATCGAGCTCGAATGCGCCTCGCATCTCATCGCGCATTTTTGGTCTCCGGCAACAAATAAGCGGGAGGATGAATACGGCGGCTCGCTCGAGAACCGGATGCGCCTGGTGAACGATATTCTAACCGCCATCCGTAAGCGCATCGGTCACGAATTCATTGTCGGCGTCCGCATGGTCTGCGATGAGGTTTGGGATAAAGGGCTCTCGCGAGACGAAGGGGTGGAGATTGCCCGTCGATTGAAGGCCGGCGGATTGATCGATTTCGTCAACGTCATTCGCGGCCACGTCTCAGAAGACGAGGCCTTGAGTCATGTGATTCCGAACATGGGAACCGCATCTGCTCCCCATCTCGATTTCGCCGGAGAGGTTCGTCAGAATGTGAAAATACCGACCTTTCATGCGGCAAGAATTCAGGATGTGGCTACCGCGCGACACGCGATTGCGAGCGGCAAGCTTGATATGGTCGCCATGACACGCGCGCACCTTGCCGATCCTCACATCATCCGCAAGGTGATCGAAGGGAAGGAGGATCAAATTCGCCCCTGTGTCGGCATGGGGTTCTGCATCGATTCCATTTACCCCGCTGGCAACGCCACGTGCGTGCACAATGCGGCGACTGGTCGGGAGGGCAGCCTCGCGCATGTGATCAGGAAGACCAACGGGCCAATGCATAAGATTGTGGTCGTCGGAGCGGGACCGGGCGGTCTTGAGGCTGCACGGGTCGCGGCCGAGCGGGGCCACAAGGTCACAGTTTTTGAGGCTGGATCCAAAGCAGGCGGACAAATTCTAATAACCGCGGCACTGAAACGCCGTCGCGAAATCCTTGGGATCGTGGACTGGCGCTTGTCTGAATGCGAGCGCCTCGGCGTCGAATTCCACTACAATCGCTTCGTCGATGAGAGTGACGTTGCGGCGGAAGAACCCGACGTCGTCGTCGTTGCTACGGGCGGACTGCCTAATGTTGACTGTCTTGAGGAAGGACAGGAGCTTGCGACGACCAGTTGGGACATCCTCGGCGGAAGCGTTCAGCCCGCGAAAAATGTGCTGGTCTACGACGACAACGGTTCGCACCCCGCCATGACGATCGCTGAGTTTCTGGCCGACGCGGGCTCGAATCTTGAAGTCGTCACGCCTGCACGAACCCTTGCGCCGGACATCGGGGCAACGAGCTACCCCGCCTATTTCCGTGCCCTCAACAAAGCCGGCGCAAAGATCACGCTGAACCTGCGCATCGAGCGCCTCGAACGTCGCGGCAACAGGATCGCAGTCATACTTTTCGACGAGTATTCCAAGGTCTGCGTCGAAAAAGAGGTGGACCAGGTTGTCGTCGAAAGCGGGACGAAGCCGATGGACGAACTCTATTTCTCGCTCAAGCCGCTCTCCCGGAACCAAGGTGAAATCGATTACCGGGCGTTCATAGCGGGCAAGCCGCAAGTTGTTGCCAATAATCCCGGTGGCAAGTTTCAGCTGTTTCGGATTGGCGATGCGGTCGCAAGCAGGAACATCCACGCGGCCATATACGACGCGCATCGATTCATGGCCGCGGTTTGATCAAGGCCGTAGGGTTGAATTCCCGCCAATCAGTTCGATTTCGGCCAGTCCTCTGCCGATCGATCTTAAAGGCATACGCAAAGTTAAGGCACGCCTGAAGTCCCGAAAGATGTGGCCTCGCCGTCTGCAAGGTCGTGGCCATGATGGCTAGGAGCGGGACTCGGTGATCTGATTGCAGGAATTGCGCGCAGGGATGACCCCTCGCCGCGCAATCATGAAGGCCAGGCCGACCGCTGGTGTTTCATGAAAAGGGGAACGAAAACTAGGAGCAAAAAATGATGAAGTTGTGGAAAATGCTTTGTGCCGCGGCCATGTTCGGAATGACCATGCTGCCCGCGCACGCGGAAGAAAAGACCATCACCATTGGCACGATGCAGTGGGAAGATCTGGGAGCGATCAGCGGTGTCACCAAGAAGGCGCTGGAAGATTCCGGCTACACCGTCAAGGTCGTGTCGTTCTCCGAATGGGGCATCGCCTATGCCGCTCTCAACAAGGGCGATATCCAGATTCTCGCCTCGCTGACCGACTACGTCGCACAGGATTATTGGGACAAGAACAAGAAGAAGCTGGAGAAGATATCGCCGGTTTCGTTTGGCCTGTACCAGGCTATTGCGGTTCCGAATTATGTGCCGATCGACTCCATGGAGCAGTTGAACGGTAACGCCGACAAGTTCAGCGGCAAGATCGTCGGTATCGAACCGGGTTCAGGCCTGATGCGCGATGCCGCCAACTCGGTCAAAGCCTACGACCTCAAGCTACAGCTTGTCGAAGGCAGCACGGCTGCGATGACGGCTGAATTGAAGTCGGCCATCGACCGAAAGGAATGGATTGCTGTGACGCTCTGGGAGCCGTCGTGGATGATACAGAAGTACCCGGTCAAGTTTCTGAAGGATCCGAAGGCGATATTCCCGCTGGCGCAGACCTACAACTGGATAGCCAAGAGCGGCTTCTCCACCGAGAACCCGCATGCGCGCGAAGTCATCGCCAGCGTATATCTCCCGCTCGCAGATATCACCGCGATCGCCGGCGCGGTCGCCGACGGCAAGACAATGGACGAGGCGGTTAAGGGCTGGACCGACACCCATGCCGACCTCTTGAAGCGCTGGGAAAACATCAAGTCGAAGTAACGCTTAACGGCCGGGCCACAGAGCAATCGGCGGCCCGGCTCAGACTTTACGCGGAGAGCCGCGGAGGGCTCGCTGGCATTAGGCCCCTGCTTGTTACGCGGCCGGTGGACGATATCGAACCGACTTCGCCTTTTCCAACGCTTCGATCGTATCCTCGACGCTGAGGAGGACAGTGGTTTCCATCGCGCTGAGCGCGCCGCCTGCGCCGATAGCCAGTGCGACCGCCGCCATCGCGACGTTGTCAGGCGCCTCCCAAAGATTCCAACCATCATGCTCGCCGAAGGCGTACCAGAACCCGTGGAGCTTTCCGCCTACGGATTCAATATAGCTGCGTGCCGCCTCCCGGCGATCCTCGGGGTTTTCGATCATGCGCGCCCATGTCTCGGGCGTGTAGCTGAAGCGCGTGAGATACATGGCCATGGTGTGTGTCCTCCGCCAGAATAGCACAGTAAACGCTCAAGCCGGGGCGAAGGCGAGTCATTTCCAGCGGGAGGAACAGGCCGCTCAACGCTTCCTATCGCCAGTCTCCGGAAGCACCGCGAATACTGACGTCTAAAGGTCACTCCGCGTTCATTGAAAAGTAGATTTTAGCCGTTATTCGGAGCCCGCTTCTCATCTCATATCGGGTTCCGGCAATGGATCTTGCGACTGTCCTTCTTCTACACAAGTCTTCCTTCATCGTCGGAGCAATCTGCTTCTTTTACGTGAGATGGCGCTCCGGAGCGACGCCGGGGCTTGGCGTACTTGCCGGCAGTTTCTCTTTGCTTGCGATCGCCTCAACGCTCGCTGGTTTGGATGAGAGCCTTCATATGTCCGACGATGCCAGGACGTTCTGGAGTTTTTCACTCGGCGCCAATGGTTATGGGCTCATGGCGGTTGGGCTTTTCGGCCTCAGCCGGCGTCAAAACTCTCTACGAGACTGGTGGCCGTTACTCCTGCCCGTCGTCCTGACGCTGAGTGCGGTGATAACGCCATGGTATTTGAACAACGGATTGAGAGCATCGGTGTTCAACGGCAGCGCCGCCGTCCTGCTTGCCTTGTCAGGTTTCGTGATCGCCCGCGACTTCTTCCACGAGCGCCTTACCGCGCGGCTCGGTCTTTCCGCATCCATATGGGTGGCGACGTCTCTCTCCGTTTTGGTGGTCGTCGGCTTCGTCTTTCCGAACGACGCGCCCCTTCCTCCGCGCTACGCATTCTTTTTGCTGATCATCTGTCATTTCGCGGTGGCGCTGTTTGTGCTCGTGCTCGTGCAGGAGAGAGCCGAAGAGAAGCTTACCAGACTTGCAAATACCGATATGCTGACCGGCATTCCCAATCGGCAGCATTTCTTCAATTCGCTTCCGAAAAGCCTCGGCCCCGGAGACGCCTTCGTCCTCATCGATATCGACTTTTTCAAGCGTGTGAACGATATGTACGGGCACGACAAAGGCGATGTCGTTCTCATAAATGTTGCTCGGACAATTGCACAGAATGTCCCCCCTTCCTGCGTGTTCGGCCGGCTGGGCGGCGAGGAGTTCAGCCTCTTTCTTCGCGGCCAAACGCAATCTTCCGCTTTTGCGCTCGCTGAGCAGATACGCGAGGCGGTAAACGCCGTCAGCCTTGTCTTCGAAGGAAATCAGGTCACCCCTTCCGTCAGCGCAGGCGTGGCACTTTGGGAAGCGGGTCTGACCGACCAAGACGTCCAGAAACGTGCAGATCAGGCGCTCTACATTGCCAAAAACAACGGTCGTAACAGAGTTGAATTGTTTAGCAGTACCGGGTTGCCCAGCAGCTTCCTTGCGCCGGAACTGGCACAGGCTCGCGCAGGCTGAAGAACGGTTGAAGGTCGGTTCTCTCCCGAGCTATTTGCCCATCATAGCGGAGATGCCGGCAAATGCTGCAGAGCACGTTGACGCTGCGATCAAAGCTGCTAAAAAGCCAGCCATCGAATGATTGGGTCGCAAATCGGCAGCAATGACCGGTTGCTGGAAATCAACGAAATGTCGATTTCTTAACCTTTTCAATCAGATGGAAGAGTGTCCGAGTGGTTTAAGGAACCGGTCTTGAAAACCGGCGTGCGGGAAACCGTACCGTGGGTTCGAATCCCACCTCTTCCGCCATTTCATATTGATTTTGTTATATAATTTCCGATTTCCGCTCGGGAATTGCGCCCTTACCTTAACGGTAGGATGCCGTCTCAGTAGCATCGGCGCGGTATCGCAGGCTTCCGTTTTGCTGTTGCCCCAATGATTCTGCTCGCCCTGACGCTCGCGGGCAATCTCCCAAAAAATCACGATTGTCTTTTGGCGCGATTTCAATCATCTCGACGTTGCTGGGATATTCACTTGCGAACAAGTCAGCGAAACTGCCCAAAGTCATTTGGAGATAATTCGCTTGAAGCTTTTTGCATGGCTTTCCTGGATGAGTTGCTCGACTGAATGGGCGCCTTTCCCTTCTGAAGAAAAAGGAAACCTTGGCGGCATAGTCATGCGACGGCGCGGCGCGAAATTTCCATTGGTTGAAACCCGTATGCCGACGCCGGATGAACAATATGAAGCGCAGCTTTACTTCGCCATACGTTAGGCGGGCAGCTGCGCGTTGCCGTGGTCGCACTGATCCTTTGCGTTGACGATGAGATGATATACAGGCTGCAGCAGGACGCGACTGCCATTAACTTAAGAATGGGGTCGGGCGGCAGATTGACGTCACGTCGCTGCCACGAGATCACGTGGCCGTCCTCTGAGCCGGCGTCGCAAAGACGTTCTCGCTGCAGCCTTGAAGCGAGTTTGGCTTGGTTCAACCTTCCAGCTGAGCGGCATTCTCCGCCAAAATTTTCATCAGACATTCCTTCACGATCAGGCCCCTCGGCGTCCGAGCAGCCCGATCCTCTACGAGGAGCCACAGATCCTGGAATTGCTCTGGTGAGTGCCCTCACGAGAGGTGCGAGTATATCAGGACGCCAACAGAACCCCAGAAGATTACTGGCATAAGTATCATCCCCGCAACAATGATCTTGGTCACAGCAATAGCTCCGCAAACTCCACCAAAGTCCGCAAAACCTATTGCAGCGACCGAAGCTTTGGTATCGGCATGAAGTCCGGGACAGATCGGACCTTGGTCTGAGTTTCGCTCGGCGGCCGATGAGGGTCGGGCTAACTCTCCCCGAGCGCTCGGCGGCTCCGGCAAGTCCCGGTCGCAATGGCGAGCGCAACGACAATCAGCGCTGCCGCGACGGCGAAGGTGATCCGCATGCCTGAGTGAACCGCGTCGGGATGCGCCGCCGCAATATCGTGCGCTCCCGAAGAGAAAGTGAAGACGGCGCCCATGACGGAAGCGCCGGTGATCAGTCCGAGATTGCGCGACAGATTGAGCACGCCGGAGATGACGCCGCGCTGGTCGGGGCTGATGTCGGCCATGACGGTGGTGTTGTTGGCCGCCTGGAACAGTTGATAGCCTGGCGTCAGCATGGCGATGGCAGCGATATAGCCTGTAATGCCGGGAAGCACGGCCACGGCGACGGAGCCCGCCGCCATGGCGACGAGCCCGGCGATAACCACGAATGATGCGTCCAGACGATCGACCAGGCGGCCGGCCGGGATTCCGCTCAAGATGGAGATGACAGGGCCTATCGACATGACGAGCCCAACGAGAGTTTGATCGAGCCCGAGCGCGTGGGAGAGGTAGAACGGCGCGACCACCAGCGTCGCCATCATCACCGTTGCAACGAGCAGGTTCATCGCCAAGCTGGCGCTGAACACCGGGTTGCGGAACACCGCCAAGCGGACCAGCGGCGATGCCGTTCTCGCCTCGGTGAACACGAACAGACCGGCGCCGAAGACGGCCGTGAGCAGCAGGGCAATGTTCAGCGGACCAAAACTGCCGCGCCCGATCGTCATCGCTAACGCATAGGCTGACAGCGTCAGGGCAAGCACCAGCGTGCCCATCGTATCGAAGCTGGTCCGATTCGCCTTCCCCTTGCTGAGATCGGCGGGCAGATAGCGATGGACGAGAACGAAGCTCAGCACGCCGAGCGGCACGTTGACGAGGAAGATTGCCGGCCAGCCGAGCCCGGCGATCAGGAACCCGCCAAGCGAAGGCCCAAGAGCGGTGCCGATCGCCGACATGGTTCCGAGCAACCCCATGGCGCTCCCGGTCTTCGCCTTCGGCACCGTTTCGCTGACGAAGGCGATGGTCAGCGCCATCATGATGGCGGCGCCCAGGCCCTGCACCGCACGCGCGGCAATCATCAGCCAGAGTGTCGGCGCCAGGCCGCAGAGGATTGAGGCCAGCGTGAAGAGCAGTATGCCGATGAGCAGCAGCCGGCGGCGGCCGGTGATGTCGCCGAGCCGTCCGACGCTGACGATCAGGGTGGTGATGGCGAGCAGATAAGCGAGCACGATCCACTGGACATCCTGGAAGGTGGCGTCGAATGCCTGCGCCAAAGTCGGCAGACCGACATTGGCGATGCTGGTGCCGAGCGATGGCAGCAGCATGGATAGGGAAAGACTGGCAAGCGCCCAGCGGACGGAGGGTATGCGTTCGGCGACGGCCTCGCCTCGCTCTGCAATGACTGGTTTCACAATGGCCTCCTTTTCCGTGGGCCCGAATGGAGCCGATGAAAAGCTAGTCCGCTGCGTGGCGTGGCGGAAGGCGCACGATTTGCATTTCATTCATGCGTCTGACGCCACATCATGATGAAACCATGTTATATGGGATGCATGTCGACACCCGATCTCAACCTGCTCGTCACCCTGGACGTCCTGCTTGCAGAAGGCAGCGTTGCGCGCGCCGCCCGAAGGCTGCGGCTGAGCCCGTCGGCGATGAGCCGGGCGCTGGCCCGATTGCGCGAGACGACCGGCGATCCGCTGCTGGTGCGCGCCGGCCGCGGCCTCGTTCCCACGCCACGGGCGCTGGAACTGCGCGAGCGGGTCGGTCGGGTCGTCGAGGAGGCGCAGGCGGTGCTGCGGCCCTTGGAGGCGCTCGACCTCCAAAGCTTGGTCCGGACGTTTACACTGCGCAGCAGCGAAGGCTTCGCCGAGAATTTCGGTCCCGATCTCATCGCCCGCCTCAGCCGGGAAGCGCCAGGCGTCCGGCTGCGCTTCATGCAGAAGCCGGATAAGGACAGCACCCCGCTACGCGACGGTACCGTCGATCTCGAAACCGGCGTCGTCGGCGATACGACCAGTCCGGAGGTGCGGGCGCAGGCCTTGTTCCGGGACCGTTTCATCGGCGTGGCGCGCAGGGGCCATCCGCTCAGCGAAGGCGAGATCACGCCTGCCCGTTACGCGGCCGGCCGGCACATCATTGTCTCCAGGCGCGGGCTCGACAAGGGGCCGATCGATGAAGCCCTGAATGCGCTGGGGTTGGACAGGCAGGTCGCCACGATCGTCGGCGGCTTTTCGACGGCGCTGGCGCTCGCCCGAACCTCCGATCTGATCGCCAGCGTGCCCGAGCGTCACACGGAATCGCTGCGCGCGGGGATGCATAGTTTTCCCCTGCCCGTTCCGACGTGTGAGATCACGATTTCCTTGCTTTGGCACCCCAGGATGGATGCCGATCCCGCCCATCGCTGGCTGCGCGAGTGTGTCCGGGATGTCTGCGCGGCTACGTGATTGAAGGCCGCCTGAGGTTGACTATGCCATGTCGCCGTGATTTCCCGTCTCGCATCAACAAGCGAGGACATCATGGCTGACGACATCATCGTAAAAGACAGCAACGGAAGCCAGCTTCACGACGGCGATTCCGTAACGCTGATCAAGGACCTCAAGGTCAAAGGAACTTCGGAGACGCTCAAGCGTGGAACGCTGGTCAAGGGCATTCGCCTCACCGACAATCCCGGTGAGATCGAATGCAGCACCAAGCAGGTCAAAGGTCTCGTATTGAAAACCGAGTTTTTGAAGAAGGCATAGGATCTCCGTCGCCCACCATCAATCGTTCCTGGGTGCCTCCTGCGGCACTTCCTCGGTGATCACCTCGAAACGGGAAAGCGTTGCCGGCCCGAAGGCCGTCGACATCGCGACATCCGTGGCGTCGCGGCC
>Ga0207426_1000409_pt1 | contig 72064 bp, 56 predicted proteins | sample AraplaMF_Cvi_mMS_FD_184265 | JGI IMG/M metagenome (GOLD analysis project Ga0207426, IMG submission 184265) | Arabidopsis root microbial communities from the University of North Carolina, USA - plate scrape MF_Cvi_mMS (SPAdes) (version 2) | ecosystem: Host-associated > Plants > Roots > Endosphere...
TTGGGCAGTTCAGGCAGCGGCCCTCGGGCCGCTGCCTGAGACGCCACCGTGCGTTTCTTCTTCATTGGCATATCCATGACTTTTACCTCTCATGATATGCCTCGCCCACAAAATGACGGATAGGCCCGTAGGTGCCGCCCCGCACAGGGGCAACGCTTGAGGCACCAATAACAAATCGCGGATGCCAGCGCAAACACAAGCAAACCCAACCGCCCGCGCAGCGAAAAAAACCGCTCTACTTCGAATATAAAGTCGAGTCCGCAAAATGCTCCGCATCGAGCACATACCCAACAAGAATCAACGCGGTACGCTGAATATCAGTCACCTGCACCTTGGCGACAATATCAGCAAGCGTACCAACGACCTTCTCCTCATCCGGCCAACTAGCCCGATAAACCACGGCGACGGGACAGTCGCCCCCATAGTGAGGCATCAGCTCATCGACAATAGAAGCAATATGCCGCACCCCAAGATGAATCGCCATCGACGCCCGATGCCGCGCAAGATCGGCAAGTTGCTCGCCCTCCGGCATCGAAGTCTTCCGCGCATAGCGGGTAAGAATCACCGTCTGCGACACATCCGGCAACGTCAACTCGACGCCAAGCGAGGCCGCGCAGGCCGCCGTCGCCGTCACGCCCGGCACGATCTCATACGGAATGCCAAGCGCCCGCAATCGACGAATCTGCTCTCCAATCGCGCCATACAACGACGGGTCACCCGAATGCACCCGCGCTACGTCCTGCCCTTTCGCATGCGCATCGGCGAGCAGCGCGACAATCGCATCCAGATCGAGCTCGGCCGTGTTCACCACCTTTTCAGCGACATTGCCGTTCAACACGGCTTCGGGCACCAGCGAGCCAGCGTAAAGAATCACAGGACACGTGCGCACAAGACGCTGCCCCTTCACCGTGATCAGTTCAGGATCACCCGGTCCCGCGCCAATAAAAAACACCGTCATTTCACAGCACTCCAATCTTCTTCGTTCAATGCGCGCAGCAGTTGCGCCGGACTGTCGAACTCGCGATCGACCTCAGGCAACGACGGACGCCGCATCATCACCACGGGCACCCTCAGTTCGCGCGCGACGTCGAGCTTCGCCTGCGTCGCCGCGCCGCCACTGTTCTTCGTCACCAGCACATCGATGTGGTTCAGTGCGAACAGCGCCCGCTCGCCGTCGATGTCGAACGGGCCGCGCGCGTCGATGATGCGCGCACGCTCGTTGCCCGGATGCGCGTCGAGACAGCGCACGATCCAATACTGATGCGCAGGTATCTCGTCGAGATGCGCGAGCGGCTCGCGGCCCGACGTGAACAGCACGCGTCGAAACGGCCGGATCGCATCGACCAACGCATCCCAGCCATCCACCATCCGCCAGTCGTCACCTGTCTGCGGCGTCCAGCCCGCGCGGCGCAGCGCCCAGCACGGCACCCCGGTCTCGCGGCATGCGGCCGCCGCATTCGCGCTCATTTGTGCGGCATACGGATGCGTCGCGTCGATCACGAGCGCAATGCCTTCGCTTTCGATAAACCGCGCAAGCCCTTCGCTGCCGCCAAAGCCGCCGACGCGCACTTCACACGCCAGCCCTTCCGGCACGCGCCCAAGCCCCGCGAGGCTATAGACATGCTTCGGCCCGAGTTGCCGCGCGATCTGCAATGCGTCGCCCGTACCACCGAGCAATAACACGCGCGTCATCGCGCCACTCCGATGATGTTGCCCTGCCGGTCGATCGCGAACATCTCGACTTCGACCGATGCGGGCACGATTTCCCGCGCGACGTCGCGCGCGCGTGCACAGACGATATCGCCGAGCGGCACGCCTTGTTTGCGCGCCATCGCGAGCGCTTCCTGGCTCGTGTTCGCGCCGACGATGGCAGCCTGCAACGCGGCGTCGCTCGCGGCATGTTGCGCCGACCACGCAGCGAGCTGCGGCAAGTCGATGCTCGAATGGTGGCTGTGCAGATCGAGATGCCCCGCCGCGAGCTTGCTCAGCTTGCCGAAGCCGCCGCACATACTGAGCTTGTCGACGGGCGCGCGCTTCAGATGCTTGAGCACCGCGCCCGCGAAGTCGCCCATTTCGATCAGCGCGATATCGGGCAACTGGTAGTACGCGCGCATCGCGTCCTCGCTCGCATTGCCCGTGCACGCGGCGATATGCATGTATCCGTTCGCGCGCGCCACGTCGATGCCCTGATGGATCGACGCGATATACGCCGAGCACGAGAACGGCCGCACGATGCCCGTCGTGCCGAGTATCGACAGACCGCCGATGATGCCCAGGCGCGGGTTCATCGTCTTCTGCGCCAGCGCCTCGCCGTTCTCCACGCCGACCGTCACTTCGAAGCCGCCCGCATAGCCATGCTCGGCCGCCAGTTCGGTCAGATGCGCGGTCATCATCTGGCGCGGCACCGGGTTGATGGCCGGCTCGCCGACGGGCAGCGTGAGGCCCGCGCGCGTCACCGTGCCGACGCCCGGCCCCGCATGAAAACGCACGCCGGGTTCATCGGCAAGGCGCACGCGCGCGAACACCACGGCGCCGTGCGTGACGTCGGGATCGTCGCCCGCGTCCTTGATCGTGCCCGCCTCGGCTGAATGCGCATCGTCGAGCAGGCGGCAGAACACGAGTTGCATCGGCACATGCTGGCCTTTCGGCAGCACGATTTCCGCGACATCGCTCGCGATGCCCGTCAGCAGCAGACGCGCCGCCGCCAGCGACGTCGCCGTCGCGCAGCTTCCCGTCGTGTAGCCGCTGCGTAGCGGCGCGGGCTGTTCGGGCGTTTCGTCGCGCATCACGGTTTGCGGCTGTCGAGTAGCGTGATCGGCAGCGCGGAACGCCACGTCTCGAAGCCGCCGAGCGCCTGCGCTTCGGCGAGCGCGATACGCGTCAGCGTGCCGCCATGCTGCGCGCGCCACGCGACGAGCGCCGCCTCGCCTTCGAGCGTAACGGCGTTCGCAATCAGCCGTCCGCCCTGTTTCAGCGCGCGCCAGCAGGCATCGAGCACGCCATCCACCGTCACGCCGCCGCCGATGAAAACCGCGTCAGGCGCGGGCAGCCCGTGCAATGCGTCGGGCGCCTTGCCTGCGATCAGTTGCAGTCCCGGCACGCCGAGCGCATCGCGATTGTGCTCGATGAAACGCTGGCGCTCCGCATTCGCTTCGATCGCAATCGCGCGGCAGGTGGCGTGCGCGCGCATCCATTCGATACCGATCGATCCGCAGCCCGCGCCGACGTCCCACAGCAGTTCGCCGGGCGCGGGCGCGAGGCGTCCGAGCGTCAGCGCGCGCACGTCGCGCTTCGTCAACTGGCCGTCGTGGCGATAGGCGTCGTCGGGCAGGCCGGGCGTCAGCGCGAGCCTTGGCGCATCCGACGAGGCATCGCGCCGGCAATCGAGGGCAATCACGTTCAGCGTCGCCGTTTCGCCGATCGACCAGTCGTGCGCGCGAACGTCGATCAGGCGTTCGGACGCGTTGCCCAGATGCTCCATCACGATCATGCGCGTCGCGCCGAAGCCGCATTCGACGAGCCACGCAGCCACGGCGGCGGGCGTCGCGCCGTCCGCGCTCAGCACGAACATGCGCGCGCCATCGTGCAGATGCGTCTGCAACGCGGCAAGCGGCCGGCCAACCAGCGACACCGTCGCCACGTCCTGCAACGGCCAGCCAAGGCGCGCCGCCGCCAGCGACACCGACGACGGCGCGGGCAACACGCGCAATTCATCGGCGGGAACGTGGCGGGCGAGCGTCGCGCCGACGCCGTAGAACATCGGATCGCCGCTCGCCAGCACGCACACGGGCGTATCGCGGCGCGCGAGCACGGGCGCGATGTCGAACGGATGCGGCCACGGCTCACGCGCGGCGTTCAGGCACACGGGGAGCATCGCCAGATGCCGCTCGCCGCCATAGATCACCGATGCGTCGATCAGCGCGCGCCGCGCCGTTTTCCCCAAACCGGCAAAACCGTCATCGCCCATTCCCACCACGGTCAGCCACGCCGACATGCGTCCGTCCTCATCTGCTTGCTGTACTGAAAACGCTGCTGCGGGCCGTGTTTCAAGGCTGCGGCATCGTTGTGCTGTTCGAAAAAAGGCATAATACCCGTTCGCCGGTGCCTTTCGGGGCCTAAGAGGGAACACACATCACTGCGATGACCGTGACTGCCCCCGCAACTGTATGCAGCGAGTCCACGCCAATTTGCGCCACTGGTGATACCGGGAAGGCCGGTGTGGACGTTGACCCGCAGCGCTTTGCATGGGACCAGAGTAAGACGCTAAAGCGTCAACTCTGGTCGACACAGGAAACCTGCCGGCCAACAGTTCGTGCCAGCCAACATCGGGCGGGGTGTACCGATGCCGAGCCGCTCTCTTTCGAGACGCCCGGGCCGTCGCGCGACGCTTACCCGGTGATGTCTTGAGCCACGCTTTCCATTCGTCCGACGCTTCCGCCTTGCGCCCTTCGGCTTGTCCGGGGCTGCTGCGCATCGTGCCTGCGCTCGACGGCGGCATCTGCCGCGTGAAGCTGGCGGGCGGCGAGTTGAGCGCAATGCAGGCGCTGGCCATCGCCAACGCGATCGACGAACACGCGTCGGGGATCGTCGACATCACGAATCGCGCGAATCTGCAATTACGCGGCGTGAAGCGCGGCCATGAAGACGCGCTCATTGCGGCGCTGCTCGACGCGGGCCTCGGTCCGCAGAACACCGGGCACGCCTTCGCCGACGACGTGCGCAACGTGATGACCAGCCCGGTTGCGGGCCGCGATGCTAACGCGTTATTCGACACAACCGTACTCACCGGCGATCTGCTCACGCTCCTGCAAAGCGACACGCGTTTCGCAGCGCTGTCGCCGAAATTCTCGCTGATGCTCGATGGCGGCGAGCGCCTGATGATGCTCGATCATCCGCACGACATCTGGTTTTCGGCGCTGCCGCATCCCGAGCGTTCGGACGTGTTGTTCGCGTTCGGCCTCGCGGGATGTCCGCCCGTCGTTGCGGAACATGAGAGCGCATTCGCCGCCGTCGCGGCTTCGGATCTTGCAACGTTCTCGCGCGCGATCGTGCACACATTCCTGGACCTCGCCGCGCCGGACGATACCCGCATGCGCGATCTGCTCACCACGCATTCCGCGCAAAGCATCGTCACGCACGCCGAACGCAAAAGCGGCGTACACGTGCTGCGCGACGCATCGATCCAACATTGGCGCCGCGAACCGGCTGATGCATCGCGAAGGCTCGGCGCGCATCGACAAAACGACGGCGAGCGCTGGCATGTCGGCGCCCAGCCCGCATTGGGCCGCATGACCAGCGCGACATTGCGCGGCCTCGCCGAACTCGCACGCGGCAACGAACGCGCGATGCTGCGCATGACGCCATGGCAAAGCGTGCTGCTCACCGACATCGACACAGCGAACCTCGACGCCACATTGCACACGCTCGAGGCGCTCGGCCTCGCCACCACCGCTGACAATCCTCTAACCCGCGTGATTGCGTGCGCCGGCTCGACCGGCTGCGCGAAGAGCCACGCGGACACGAAAGCCGACGCGCTGAAGCTCGCCGCTCACGTGCCCGACCCTACGCAAGTGCATCTCAGCGGTTGCCCGCGTTCATGCGCAGCCGCGTATCGCGCGCCCTACACCCTGCTCGCAGTGGCCGACGGCCATTACGACCTGTACCACACACACGACCCGCGCGATCCGAACGGCTTCGGCCGATGCATCGCGCGCGGTCTGACGATCGACGAAGCCGCGGACGTGCTGCAAGCGTCCGCCCTTCCCCCAACTGATGAGCCATTCGATGCTTGACTACATCCGCGACGGACAGGAAATTTATCGCCAGTCGTTCGCGACGATACGCGCGGAAGCCGATCTCTCGCGCATTCCCGCCGACCTCGAAAAGCTCGCCGTGCGCGTGATCCACGCGTGCGGAATGGTCGATATCGTCGGCGATCTGCGCTTTTCGGAGGGCGCGGGCCGCGCCGGGCGCCACGCGCTCGCCAACGGCGCGCCGATCCTCTGCGACGCACGCATGGTCGCCGAAGGCATCACGCGCGCGCGCCTGCCCGCCCGCAACGACGTGATCTGCACGCTGGCCGATCCATCCGTGCCTGCCCTCGCGCGCGAGATGAACAACACCCGCTCGGCAGCCGCGCTCGAATTGTGGCGGCCGCATCTGCAAGGCAGCGTCGTCGTGATCGGCAATGCGCCGACCTCGCTCTTTCATCTGCTCGACATGCTCGACGGCGGCGCGCCCCGCCCCGCGCTGATTCTCGGCTTCCCGGTCGGCTTCATCGGCGCGGCGGAATCGAAGGCGATGCTCGCCGCCGATAGCCGCGGCGTACCGTTCGTCGCCGTGCAAGGCCGGCGCGGCGGCAGCGCGATGGCGGCGGCCGCCGTGAACGCGCTCGCATCGGAGGACGAATAAATGAGCGGTCAGGCGAACAGCACGGGCGGGCGTCTCTTTGGGCTCGGCGTCGGCCCCGGCGACCCGGAACTGATCACGTTAAAAGCGCTGCGGCTCCTGAAGTCGGCGCACGTGGTTGCGTACTTCGTCGCGAAGGGCAAGAAAGGCAACGCGTTCTCGATCATCGAATCGCATCTGTCGAGCGAACAGGAACAGTTGCCGCTCGTCTACCCCGTGACGACGGAGGCGCTCGAGCCACCGCTGTCGTATGAAGCGATCATCGCCGACTTCTACGACACGGCCGCCGAAGTGGTCGCGAAGCACCTCGACGCTGGCCGCGACGTGGCCGTGATCTGTGAAGGCGATCCGTTCTTCTACGGCTCGTACATGTATCTGCACGACCGGCTCGCGAACCGGCTTGCGCCGCGCTTCGACGCCGAAGTGGTGCCCGGCGTGTGCTCGATGCTCGGCGGCGTCGCCGTGCTCGGCCAGCCGCTCGTGTATCGCAACCAGACGCTGTCGGTGCTGTCGGGTGTCCTGCCCGAAGATGAACTCAAACGGCGGCTGGCCGATGCCGATGCCGCCGTCGTGATGAAGCTCGGCCGCAATTTCGACAAGGTGCGCCGCGTACTTCATGAACTCGGTCTCGCGGACCGCGCGCTCTACGTCGAACGCGCAACGATGGCCAACCAGCGCATCGTGCCGCTCGCCGACGTCGATCCGATGGCGTCGCCCTACTTCTCCCTGCTCGTCGTGCCGGGGGAAAAATGGCAAGGATGACGACGCCGCCCGCCATCGTGATACTCGGCGTCGGCGCGCAGGCAACCGCGCGGCGCGTCCAGGCCCGCTACGAAGGCGCGCAGGTGCACGGGCTGCAAGGCCGCGTAACGGACGCGGACGTGCGCTTCAGCGAACTCGGCGTGCATCTGGGCGAGCTGTACGCAAGCGGCACGCCGATCGTCGCGCTGTGCGCGGCGGGCATCGTGATCCGCTGCCTTGCGCCGCTGCTCGCGAACAAGGGCATCGAGCCGCCCGTGCTGGCCGTCGCCGAAGATGGCAGCGCCGTCGTGCCGCTGCTTGGCGGGCTGTCAGGTGTCAACACGATGGCGCGCGAGATCGCCGCTGCGCTCGACGTGCCGCCCGCGATCACGACCAGCGGCGAACTGCGGTTCGGCGCGTGCGTGCTCAATCCACCCGACGGCTATACGCTCGCCAGCCTCGATCAGGGCAAGCGCTTCGTGTCCGATCTGCTCGCGGGCGAAGCAACGCGCATCGAGGGCGACGCGCCGTGGCTCGACGACGTGCAGCTGCCGCGCGCCGACGATGCGCAACGCGCGATCCGTGTCACGCCCCTCGCGTGGAGTGGCGCAGCGGACGAACTGGTGATTCATCCGCGCAGCGTCGCAGTCGCAGTCGATGCAACGGCAACGGGCGATGGCCTGCATGAGCGCATCCTCGATGCAGCGCGCGCGCAGGGACTCGCCGCTGCGTCGCTCGCGGTGCTGCTCGCGCCTTTGTCGCTGATGGGTAACCCCGCGCTCCAACGGGCTGCGACCGCGTTGCAAATCGCCTTGCGCTACTCCGCCGAGCCAGGCGCACCCGGCCACGCGGTCGACATGCTCAACCAGACCCTGCGCGTTCCACACACGACGCTCGCGGCCGACACCAAAACGCCGATTGCTTTCGCCGTCGCCCATGCGCCGCTCGATCCCGCGACAGTCGGCCGTGCGCGCGGCAAGCTGAGCGTGATCGGCCTCGGACCCGGCGACGCGTCGCTGCTGGCGCCCGCCGCGCGCGCGGCACTGGCGCAGGCCACCGACATCCTCGGCTACGAAACCTACGTCAAAATGGCTGGCCCGTTCCGCGCGGACCAGCGCGTGCACGGCACGGACAATCGCGAGGAAATGCAGCGCGCCCGCCATGCATTCGATCTGGCGAGCGCAGGACGGCGCGTGGCGATGGTGTCCTCGGGCGACCCGGGCGTGTTCGCAATGGCAGCCGCCGTGCTCGAAGCGCTCGACGACGCCCGCGACGAGCCGCAATGCGCCGCGTGGGCCGCCGTCGAACTCGAGATCGTGCCGGGCATCTCCGCCGCGCTGGCGACGGCCGCGCAGGCCGGCGCGCCGCTCGGCCACGATTTCTGCATGCTGTCGCTATCGGACAATCTGAAACCGTGGTCGATCATCGAAACCCGCTTGCGGCATGCCGCCGAAGCCGATCTGGTGATGGCGTTCTATAACCCGATTTCGCGCGCGCGCCCGTGGCAACTCGACAAGGCGCTCGATATCGTGCGCGCATTTCGTGCGCCGGAAACGATCGTGGTACTCGGCCGTGATATTGGCCGACCAGGCGCGACATTGAAAACAAAGACGCTATCAGAACTGAAATCCGCCGATGTCGATATGCGGACGATGGTGATAATCGGCTCGTCGACGACGCGCGTGTTCCGCCCCGCCGGAAGCGGCCAGGAATGGGCATATACGCCGCGTTGGTACGAATAACCGCCGATTTTAACGTTTGCTTCGCAATAAAAAAGACCCGCTATTGATAATGCATAACGCAAGCGAATGGCGAATTGATGTAGCGCTAAAAAATAAAATTAAAGTTTTTTCAGCGGACGACGTATACAGCGGTTAACAACGACCAACGCTTTATCGACCATCATGCAAACCAGTGAAGACACCGTCGACGACGCCGCAAGCGCGCCCGTCGCTACGCGCCAGCTTTCACCCGACGCGGTGCCCGTCGGCGCACCGCTCGAGTTTCCGATCGTCGATAGCGATGGCGCTCTGTTGTTCGAGCGCGGCGCGGTCGTGATCGGCGCGGACGAGCATCGCTTTCTGTTCCAGCATTTCAGGCCGCATCGCGGCGATCTCGGCGACGCGAACGACGGCACGGCCGCCGCGCAAGGCGCAGCCAAACCCGGCGAAGCGGAAGCGCCGACGCTCAAGGAAATGCATCTGACGATCGGCGCGCTGATCGGCGTGCGCTCGCAGGTCGGCATGGGCGCGCCGATGCATCCGTCGCGCATCATCGGCTTTGCGCCGAACGAGTCGCTGTTCGTCACGCCGCCGCTCGTCGACGGCAAACCGATGCCGCTTTCCGTCGGCGAGAACGTCGAGATCGTCGCGATCGCGAGCCAGGCCGTGTTCCGCTTCGTGTGCACCGTTGATTCCGTCTGTCAGGTGCCGTTCCACTATCTCGTGCTGTCGAAGCCGGGCGTGGTCCGCCGGCTGCGCGAGCGCAAGTCGGTGCGCGTGCGCGCGAGCCTGCCGCTGCGCTTCAGCGTCGAAGCGCAGGGCGCGGGCTACGAGAGCCTTGGCCTCGTGCAGAGCGTGAGCGCGATGGGCATGTCGTTTTCGGCTCCGTGGACGGTCGGCGAAGTCGGCAAGCGCATCCGCGTCGCGTTCACGCTGCGCTCGAAGGACATGGAGACGCCCATCGAAACCACGGCGACGATCCGCAACGTGCAGCCCGGCTCGAAGCCCGGCGATCCTGCAACCCACGGCATCGAGTTCGAACAGATCGATCAGGTCGAGCAGATGGCGCTGAAGGTCTATGTATTCGACCGCATCGACGATGTGATCTTCTGGACGAGCGGTCCGAAGTAAGTTTTGTCGGTGCGCTAGCGGATTGAAAAAACGGCCCGGTCATCTGCATGACCGGGCCGTCTGGTTTGTTGGCCGCCTCGACGGCAGCCGCCCTCGTGAACGCTACTGCTGAGCTGGCGGCTTTTGCAGTGATTGCGGCACCAACTGCCACTGCTGTCGCTGCGGCGGCTGTTGAAGCTGCTGCAATTGCGGTTGCTGCGATTGCGACTGCTGCAGCGGTTGCTCCTGTTTCATCTGCTTCGGCCGTGGTGACTGCGGCGCTGCGGATGCAGCCGGCACGGCTGAAACAGACTGCCCGCTCACGCGAATCTCCACACGTCGGTTCGGCGCCAGACACGCGATCACGGCGGCAGATTTCCGTCCCGGACAGGTCGCGATCGGCGCCGTCGATCCCGCGCCGCGCACGTCGAAGCGCGCGGGGTTCAGCCCGCGTTCCTTCAGTGCGTCCGCGACAGCCTGCGCACGGCGCCGCGACAGGTCGCGGTTGTGCGCGACCGAGCCGAAGCGGTCCGTGTAGCCGATCACTGTGACGACGTCGACCGATTGCACGCGCTTCAGATCTGTTGCGAGTGCGTCGATGGCGGTAATGCCATCCGGCTTGAGCTTCGCGCTGTCGAAATCGAACAGCGCATCGGCCGACAACGAGATCGGCGTGGCGGCGTCGGCGACAGGCGGCGGAGGCGGCGGTGGCGCGCAATGATCCAGTTCCTGATTCACCTGCATGCTCAGCGTTTCCGCGCGCTCGATCGCTTCCCAGCCGTGCACCCAGTGCGTGCCGTGCGTCTCGTCCTGCTCCTTCCAGACTTCATCGGTCAACGCCAGCAGGCGCCCTGCCGACTCGCCCTTGCACGTCGATGCCGACGCCCGCGCGTTGGTGGCTTCGATCGCGCGGATTGCCTGCACCCACTTGTCGCGCGTCGGCCAGTTCTTTGCCGTGTACAGCGGCTCCCACTGCACGCTCTGGTCGATCAGGTAGCGCGCGTTGCCCAATGCCCGTTGCGCGGCATTGTTATAGACGCGCGAAACCAGCACGTGACTGTCCTGACGCCCGGCGATTTCGAGGAAGCCTTCCGCCACACCGCGACGGTAGGGATCCGCGATCTTCTGCGCGGCAGGCATGAGCGCCTCGGCCTGGCTGCCGATGCTGGCCGCGAACGCAGGCGCGGCGAATCCCGCCGTAAACGCCGCCGCAAGCGCCGCAGCCAACGTGAAGCGCGCGGTTCCGCGTAATGTTGGTTTTCTCATAGATTTCTCCACGTCCGCCGCGCCTGGCGCGCGGCGGACGTATCAGGCCATCAGAAGCCGATCGTCACGCCTGCCGACGCGCCGGTGCTGGCACCGTTGCCCGTGGCGCGCGTCACGTGTGCGTTCACGAGGACGCGATCGTTGACCCAGTAGTTCGCGCCGACGGCGACGGCTGCCGCTCCGCCATAGGTGCCGGCTGCCGCCGACATCTGGAAGTTGCCTTCCGCACGCGCATTCGGGATCAGCGAGGTCGCTGCCATCGCCGCAGCACCCAGCGAGTTCATCTTGTTGTTCATCTTGTTGAACTGGTTGTCGGTGTACGCGTTGGCCGACTGCACCGCCTGGTTGCCGACCTGCGACAGCGCTTCCGTCATCTGGCCGACGTTGACGGCATCGCCCGCTGCCGTGCCGTTGGCGACATTGGTGATGCGGCGCTGCTGCGCCGCCGAGCCGACCGACACCGTGTTGTCCTCGGTCGCGACGGAGCCCGCGCCGAGTGCCACGGCATTGCTGCCGCTGGCCGTGGCGTTTGCACCCAGCGCCACGGCATTGGTGCCCGTCGATTGCGCGGCGAAGCCCGTCGCGACAGACTGGACGCCGCTCGCCGAGGACGTGGCGCCCATCGCCGTCGCATGCGTGCCGCTCGCCGTCGCGCCTTCCGTGTTGCGATCGCCATTGGCGGCGAACATCGGGTCCACGCCCGGCCCAACGTTGACGATGGCCGAACTGATCGCGTCGTTCATCTGCTGCACGTTCACTGCGTCGCTGGACGACTTGCCTGCTGCGACGTTGTGGATCACCGTCGACGAAACGCCATCGCCGCCCAGCGAGATGCCGCTGTAGTCGGTGACTGTCTTGCCGGTGTCGTCGGTCTTCGTGTCGTAGGTAACGGCCGTCTTTGTCGAGCCATCACCGTTGATGATGCCTGCGTCCTTCAACTGCTTGAGGTTGACGGCGTCCGTATCTTCCGTGCCGGCCGCGACGTTGGTGATCTGCCGGGTCTGCGCAGCGGAACCGACCGATACGCTGTTCGCCCGGTCCGCAACCGAACCCTGGCCCAGCGCAACCGCGTTGCTGCCCGTCGCTGTCGCCCCCGCCCCGAGCGCGACGCTCTTGTCGGAAAGCGCCTGGGCGCCCGAGCCCATCGCAATCGAGCCCGCGCCTTGCGCCAGCGCGCCGCCGCCGATCGACACCGACTCCAGGCCCAATGCCTGCGCATCCGCGAGCGTCGAATTAGCGTGGAAGTATTTGATGCCCGTCCCCGTGTTGATGTTGTTCAACACGTTGTTGATGTTGAGGATATCGCCGCTCAGGTTGGTGATGTCCGTCGTGTTCTGCGCCACGCGCGTATCGAGATTCGTGAGCGCGTCGCCGACCGAGCTGACGGTCGCGCCGTTCAACGTGTAGTGAGGCTTGCTGATGGTGCCGTCGCCATTCACCGTTGCATCGCCGCCGAGCGCCTGCGCCGCCGAGTTGGCCATGCCGTAGAGCTGCGCGCCGTTCACCGCGTCGGCGCTCGTCGCACTCACGTCGCCATCGAGCAGCCCTGTCAGCTTGCGCTTGCCCGCCGTGCCGCTGAAGTCGACGACGTGGCCGCCGGTTGCGTGCGCGACTGTGATCGTGTCGCCGTCCTGCACGAGACCGATACCGCCTTCGTTGATCTGCGTCTGCAGGTTCGTGATGTCGGTCGAATTGCTGAATACGCGGGCATCGAGATTCATGATCGCGCCGCCTATCGTCGTGACCGTCGAGCCGCCGATGATATACGTCGGGTTGGTGATCTTGCCCGTCGACGGATCGAACGTCGAATCGCCGCCAATCACACTTGCCGTCGAAGCCGCCACGTTGAACAACTGCGTGCCGTTCACTGCGTCGAAACTCGATGTATTCACAGCGCCCGCTGCGACGCCCGTCAGCTTGCGCTTGCCTGCCGTGCCGCTGAAGTCGACCACGGTGCCGCCCGTTGCGTGCGCGACCGTGATCGTGTCGCCGTCCTGCTGCACGAGACCGATACCGCCTTCGTTGATCTGCGTCTGCAGGTTCGTGATATCGGTCGAATTTGCGTACAGACGGGCATCGAGATTCATGATCGCGCCGCCTATCGTGGTGACCGTCGAACCGCCGATGACAAACGTCGGGTTCGCGATCTTGCCCGTCGACGCGTCATACGTCGAGGTGCCGCCAATCACGTCCGCGATGCTCGTGCCTTCGGCATTCACCTTCGCGTCTTCGGACTTGAGCTGGCTCAGGTTCACCGCATCCGTCGCGTTCAGGCCCGCCGCGAGGTGGGTGAGGCGGCGCTCGCTGTCCTGCGCCCCGATCGACACTTCACCCACTGCCGTACCCCCCGATAGCGTGGCGCTGCCGGGATTGAAACCCTGCGTGCCGAGTGTCGTCGAGTTCGCCACCGAGTTCGCGCCCAGCGCCACCGAGTTCGCCGTCGTCGCCTTTGCATTGCCACCTATTGCGACGGCGTCCTGCCCCGCCGCCGTCGAATCGTCCAGCGCCGAGTTCGCGTGGAAATACTTGATGCCCTCGCCGTTGATGATGTTGTTGATCGAGTTGTTGATGTAGGTGATGTTGTTGCCCAGATTCGCGATGTTCTGGTTGGTCGCGTACAGCTGCGAGCCATTTACGGCATCCGTGCTCGTCGCGCTGAGGTCGCCTGCCTTGAGCTTCGAGATCTTCGTGCCGCCCGAGCCCTGCAACAGGATCTGTGTCTTCGAATCGTCTTCGTAGGCGACACCGAGCGGGTTGCCCGTGGTCACCGCGTTGTTCAGTGCCGTCAGCGCATCGCCCACGTTCGTGAACGTACCGCCGCTGACCGCGTAACTCGGCCTGAACATCGGATCGTTGCCGGGAACATAGGTCGCCGAACCGCCCAACGCCGCTGCAGCAGCCGCACCCAGACGATTGACCTTGTCATCTTCCGTCGCCAGCTGGCCGACGTTGACGGCATCGGTCGAAGCCGAGCCTGCCGCGAGGTTCGTGATGCGGCGCTGCGCGAACTGCGCGCCGACGGAGACTTCGCCTACATTGTTGACGGCTGCCGTCGTGTTATAGCCCGTCGGCGCGAACGGCGTGCTCGCAAGCGTCGTCGAGTTCGCCACCGAATTCGCGCCCAGCGCCACCGAGTTAGCCGTCGCCGCCGTTGCGTTACCGCCTATGGCGATCGAGTCCTTGCCCACGGCCATCGAATCGTCCAGCTCCGAGTTCGCGTGGAAATACTTGATGCCGCCGCCGATGAGAATGTTGTTCACCGTGTTGGTGACGTTCGTCACGTTGCCCGTGGTCGCCGTCTGCGCGGCGTCGAGCTTCGAGATCGCGGTGCCGACATCGGAAATGCCAGTCTGACCTTGCACCGTATAGCCCGGCGCGACAACGGCACCCGTGGTTGCGTTGACCGTTGCGCCGCCGCCCAGCGCGGCCACCGCGCCGGACAGCTGCGACACGTTCACGGCGTCGGTGCTCTTCGTCCCGGCCGCCATGTTGACGATCTGCCGCTGCTGCGCCTTGCTGCCGACCGACAGCACGTTCGCGCGGCCGTCGTCCGAGCTTGCGTAACCCAGCGTGACGCTGTTGACGCCGACGGCCACGATGTCCTTGCCGATCGCCATCGTGTTGACGCCGCCGACAGCGACGTTATTGCCGATCGCGATCGCGTTGTCCTCGTCCGCTTCCGTGCCGTTGTTGCCAATCACGATAGCGTTGTTCGCGTTCGCTGAAACACTCGTCCCAATCACGACAGTGTTGTTGCCGCTGAGCGCGATATTCTGACCAACGCCGACAGAAGCCGCCGAGCCCACCTGCACGTTGTCGCCAATCGCGAGCGCGTTGTCCGCCGTAGCTGCCGTGTTCAGGCCGATGGCCATTGCGTCGACACCCGTCGCCTTGATCATGCCGCCCTTGTCGGTTGGACCGGACGCCAGCAACTGATCGGGCGGAAGACTCGACGTCACGCCGAGCAGCGCCAGACTGGATACGACGGGCAATGGCGTCGAACCGCCCGGCGTCGACGATGTGAGCACGCCGTTCTGGCTCGAGCCTTGATTCTGGGCTTTCACTCCCGCATTCAGATTGGCCATTGCCGCGGCGATATCCGCGCTCACCTGACCGACAGTGGCGGCATCCGTTGCGTTCACGCCGTCCACAACGTTGACGATACGGCGCCCCGACGTGGCACTGCCCACGGCGAACGTATTGGGCGCGGACGTTGCCGAACCGAAACCGACCGCGACCGAATTCAACCCTTGCGCCCGCGCACCCGCGCCGATTGCGAGCGCGCCGCTGCCGTTGGCAAACGCGTTGCCGCCGATCGCAATCGAGTCCGTGCCTGCCGCCTGCGCGATGCTTGCACTCGTATTGCCGAACTGGATGTACTTCAGTTGTGGGTTGATGCCGTTCACGATGCCCGACAACGCATCGCCCACGTTCGAATAGGTCGCGCCCGCCACGTTGTACGTCGGCTGCTGAATCGAACCGTCCGCGTTGACCGTCGCACCGCCTCCCAGTGCCTTCGTGACGCCTGTCAGCTGCGCCACGTTGACGGCATCGGTCGACGACGTGCCCGCCGCCAGCGAGATGATCTTGTTGTTATTCAGACTCGTGGTGTTGTAGAGATTGATGCCACCTGGCCCCTTGAGGTTCAACTGGTTGGTGTTCCAGTCGTCAAACACGGCAGCGACCCCGCCGGCGCCGTTCATGCCGTTCTGGTCAGCATTCGAACCCAGGTAGAAGTTGTAATGCACATAGCTGCCCGCGACAGTCGCCGCATTACAGTCGATCGACGACTGCCCTACATATCCGTGAGCCCAGCCGATTCCACCTGATGCCCCGCCTTGAGGACAGAGCAGGATGGCACCGCCCGCGAACGCTGCTCCGCTGTATGACCCGGCGCCCAGTGCGACGAGCGCCAGCACACTCTTTGCCGCATTCCGCTTTCCACGTGCTTTGGAATTCTCCTGCGCAGCCACCCAGGTGCCAGTTGCTTCGTTCCAGACGGATCGATACGTCTTATTCATTCGCAATCCTGTTTATTGATGTCAAAGAGGACCTGAACAGGTGACGCGCGTGACGGTCACCGAGGTCGTCAGCTCTCGCAGATCGACGCGCCTTTACCTGTCGACCTGCCGGCGCGTAGCCCCCGACGCTTCGCTACGGCCGTACGAATTCCTCGACCAGGCAATATGTAGCCGAAGGTGCGGAGAACGTTAAGAGAGCGTCAAGGATCACGAAATCGGACTATTCCTAAGCTCGAAGAATTGCATTGCTTTTACAAGCATTCCTACATATATAAATGTCTATCCTGACACTGCTGGAATCGCATTTCGAGGCAGTGCAGGTTAAAAATGCGCAGTCGAGCCAGGTCGATTGCTCGAGCCCATCAGATGCGACTCACGAGCGAAGAACGATATGAGTCCGCGAGAAATCGAAGTAATCCTGCGGATGCCGGCTTGTTCTGGCGAGAAGTGGACGACGCCGTAACCGGTTTTCTCTGGATACGGGCGCATCCAGATTGACGCGTCCTGCTCAGCCGCTCAGGCGCGGCTGCCGGAAAGCAAGGCGTCAACCGGCACGCACTCGCCGTTCCATGCCCGTGCAAGATGCGAGCAACGCCCAAGCCTCACGCGCTCGCGTTCGAAGTCGACGACCACGACATGATCCGCGCCAACTGGACGAGACGGTAAACGGCTGCTGCGTCCGTCCGTCAACACCCAGAGCCAACGCTGCTGCGTACGCTTTTTGCGCGCGGCGCGTTCGAGAAGTTCACCGGCCTTGTCGATGCCAGGAAGAAAGGGGGTGCCACCGCCGCCGCCGATCGATGCGATCCACCGCTCATTCCACCAGCGCGGCACAGCCGGACCGAAACGCACTTCTGCTCCCGTCCCGCCGAAACACACCAGCGCCACTTCCGAGCGTGTCACGCGCGCCTGATCGAACAGGGCGACGAGCAACCCTTTGGCGAGCGCCAGGCGTTGACCGGATAGCATCGAATGAGAGCAATCGAGCACGAAGCAATGCAACATGCCGCCGCGCGCTTCTTCATGCACGAAACGCAGATGTTCGGCACGCAACGCTTCGTCGCGCTTTGCCGCGAGCGTGCGCGGCCACGCGATGCGTCGCGCGCCGGCCGAACCGCCTCTCGCCACATGGCCCGCGTCATCCTGCCATCGAAAACCGCTGCGCATCATGCGCGCGGCCGCGCCTTTTCGATGGCTCAGCGTTTTTTTGCGTTGAGGGGAATGACGTCCTTGACGCCGGCAACACGCACGATGCCGGTCGGCTCGGGAGACAGATAACCGTAGTCGCTTTCCGCTGACGCGCTCGCGTTATCTGTTGAAGAAGGGTGTTGAGAGGGAGAAGGCGCGTTCGTCTGCGTCGCGTCATCCTGCACGCCACGCCGATGCAACAGCACCGATTCAGCCACGCGATCGACATGGACAACCGTCACCGCATCGGCCTGTTCCAACGCGGCCAGCGCACGCGCCGCGCGCAGCATCACGAGATCGGCACGCATCCCGTCCACGCTGGCCGCAATGCAAAGCGCGCTGACATGCGCGTGCACTTCATCGTCGAACGAAAGGCGCGCCAACGCTGCACGCGCCTCGCGAAGCCTCACGACGTGCGCATCCTGCTGTGCCTCGTATCCCGCGCAAAAGCCAGCAGGATCGAGATCGAACGCCAGCCGCGCCTTGACGATCGCTTGACGTATCTGCGGTTCGTAGCAGTTCTGCAGTTCGACCATCAAGCCGAAGCGGTCCGTCAGTTGCGGACGCAGTTCGCCCTCTTCCGGATTCATCGTGCCGATCAGCACGAAGCTCGCATCGTGCGTATGCGACACGCCATCGCGCTCGACCGTATTCACGCCGCTCGCTGCTGCATCGAGCAGCGCATCGACGAGCCCGTCCGGCAACAGGTTCACTTCATCCACGTACAACACGCCGCGATGCGCCTTCGCCAGCAGCCCCGGAGAAAAACGCACCGACGCATCGCGCAACGCCGATTCGATATCGAGCGTGCCGATCAGCCGGTCTTCGCTCGCGCCGAGCGGCAGCGTCACGAACTGTCCTTCGGGCAGCAGTTCGGCGAGCGCACGCGCCGCCGTCGATTTCGCCGTGCCGCGCGGCCCGCTGACCAGCACGCCACCGATGCCCGGATCGACGGCCGCCAGCAACAGCGCCTGTTGCAGCGGCGCCTGGCCGATCAACGCAGAAAACGGAAACGCCGCGCGCCGCGCGCTGGCTTCGCTCATGATCGTGATCCTTCTATGTGCTGTTCGCTATCCAGCAGATGCTGTTCGACCTGCTCGCGATAGTCGCCCGGTTGTTGCCATAGCCCGCGCTGCATCGCTTCGAGCAGCCGCTCGCAGACGCCATGCAGCGCATGCGGATTGTGCTTGCGCATGAACGCACGTGTATCGGCGTCGTTCAGATATGCATCGGCGACGAGCGCGTATTGATGATCCGCGACCACGCGCGCCGTCGCGTCGTAGCCGTACAGATAGTCGACCGTCGCCGCGATTTCCGCCGCGCCTTTGTATCCGTGACGCTTCACGCCATCCAGCCACTTCGGATTTACCACGCGCGAGCGGATCACGCGCGCGATCTCTTCATGCAGCGTGCGAACGCGCGGTGTGTCCGGGTTGCTGTGATCGGCGTGATATACATGAGGCTGATTGCCCGCGAGATGCCGCACGGCCGCCGTCATGCCACCTTGAAACTGGTAGTAATCGTTCGAATCGAGCACGTCGTGCTCGCGGTTGTCCTGGTTCTGCAACACCACGTCCATCGCGGCGAGCCGCGTGCCGAATGCGTCCCGCGCCTCTTCACCAGCGCTTTTCTGCGTGTACGCATAGCCGCCCCACGACAGATACGCGTCCGCGAGATCGGCGTCCGTCTGCCATTGCTGCGTGTCGATCATCTGCTGCAAACCTGCGCCATAGGCGCCCGGACGCGCGCTGAACACGCGAAAGCCTGCACGTCTGCGCGCTTCGTCCGGCGCGACGCCGCGCGCGACCCACGCATCGCGCTCCCGCAGCACGCGCGCACGGATGGGATTGACGTCCTCGGGCTCGTCGAGTTCGGCGACGGCCTGCACGGCTGCATCGAACAGATGCATCACGTTCGCAAACGCATCGCGGAAGAATCCGGACACACGCAACGTGACATCGATACGCGGACGATCGAACGCTGCAATCGGCATGATCTCGAAGTCCGTCACGCGATGACTGCCCGGCGCCCACTTCGGCCGCACGCCGAGCAGCGCGAGCGCCTGCGCGATATCGTCGCCACCCGTGCGCATCGTCGCCGTGCCCCACACGGAGAGACCAATTGCACGCGGATAGTCGCCGTGCTCCTGCAAGTGACGCTCGATCAGCGTCTGCGCAGATTTAAGTCCCAGCGACCACGCGGCTTGTGTCGGGATGGCGCGGGTATCGACGGAATAGAAGTTGCGGCCCGTAGGCAGCACGTCGGGACGTCCGCGCGACGGCGAACCGCTCGGGCCGGGTGGCACGAAGCGTCCTTCGAGTCCGCGCTTCAGGTGCATCAGTTCGTGCGGTCCGCATGCGTCGAGGCGCGGCAGAATATCGTCGCGCAAGCGTTCCAGCACGCGCGCGGCCTGTGGCAGTTCATCTGCGGTTGCGGTTGCGATTGCGGCAGGCGTGACGTCCGGCGACATGCCGCACATCTCGTCGAGCAAGGAAGCCGCGAGCAGTTCGAGCCGTTCGCGCGTATCGCCGTTATGACGCCATGGTGCATCGCTGACCTGTTGTAACAACGCAGGGCGCGGACCCTTCCACTCAGCCGACCAGTCCGCCGACAACGGATCGAACATACGATCGACGTCGAGATCGCGCGCCAGCGCATCGATAACGCCAGCCTTCGCGCCCTTTCCGTCGCCTACTGGAAAGCGCCCGAGCGCGAGCAACGTGTCGCGCCGCTGCGTGCCTTCCGGCGACTGTCCGAACGTGTGCAAACCGTCACGGATCTGGGCTTCCTTCAACTCGCACAGCCATGCGTCGACGCGCGTCAGCAACGAGTCCTCCGCATCGGTATCAACGGGCGCTTCGAGACTCAACTCTTCATGAAGCCGATGCCGGACGATCGTATCGAGAATGGTCCGGCGCAGCAGCTTCGCCCGGCGCTGATCGACCATCAATGCATCGTAGTATTCGTCGACCTGACGTTCGAGGTCCTGCAAAGGTCCATAGTTTTCCGCGCGCGTGAGCGGCGGCATCAGATGATCGACGATCACAGCCTGCGTGCGCCGCTTCGCCTGGCTGCCCTCGCCCGGATCGTTGACGATGAACGGATACAGATGCGGCAGCGGCCCGAGTATCGCGTCGGGCCAGCATGCATCGCTCAGCGCGACGCTCTTGCCCGGCAGCCATTCGAGATTGCCGTGCTTGCCAACGTGCACGACGGCATCGATATTGAACTGATGACGCAGCCAGAAATAGAACGCGAGATACGCATGCGGCGGCACGAGTTCGGCGTCGTGATAGCTCGCGTAGTCGTTCTGTTCGCGCGAACGCGGCGGCTGAATGCCGATGAACACATGCCCGCACCGCCAGCCCGCGATCATGAAACGACCGCGCCGCAAAGTCGGATCTTGCTCCGGCGCGCCCCACTTCGCATTCAAGGCGTCGCGCAGCGATTGCGGCAGATGCGCGAAATGCGTCATGTAGTCACTCAACGCAAGGCTTTGCAACGCAGGGCGCAAATCGCGGACGACGGGATCGTTGGTCACGCCTTGGGTGAGCGCGTCCATCAATGCATCGCCGTTCGAGGGCACGTCGTCGACGCGATAGCCCTCGTCGCGCAGCATCGTCAGGATGTTCACCACGGACGCAGGCGTATCGAGGCCCACGCCATTGCCGATGCGCCCTTCGCTCATCGGATAGTTCGCGAGTATCAGCGCGAGCTTCTTGTCCGCACTCGCCTTGGTGCGCAATCTGCACCAGCGCTCGCTCAACTCCGCGACAAACGCAACGCGCTCGTGATCCGGCTGATAGCGGACCACGTCCACTTCCGTATGGGGGCAGCGATACGCGAGGCCCTTGAAACTGATCGCGCGCGTGATGATGCGGCCATCCACTTCGGGCAGCGCGACGTGCATCGCGATGTCGCGCGAATTGAGGCCGTGATTGTCGTTCACCCAGTCGTCGCGATTACCGCCGCTCAGGATGACCTGCATCACGGGCGCGTCGCCCGCCAGCGCGAGCGGTTCCGGATCGTCGATCGCGGAAGCCGCGAATGCCGTCGTGTTTAGCACGAGCGCGATGCGATGCTGCGCGGCGAGTTGCTGCACGACATCGCGGCTGATCGCATCTTTCAACGATGTGATCGCGATGGGCAACGGATTCATGCCACGGGCTTCGAGCGCATCGATCAGCGCGTCGAATACGGCCGTGTTGGCCGCCTGCAGATGCGCCTTATAGAACAGGATCGCGACGACAGGCGCATCGGGCTTCCAGCGCGCCTGCCAGTCTTCAATCGTGGCAATGTCGCGCGCGGGGTGATACAGCGCAGCAGCCGGCAACGGAGTCGGCGGTGCAGGCTCCTTGCCCCAGCCGAACCCGCGCCACGCAATGCAGCGCATGAACGATTCCGCGTTTTGCGCGCCGCCCTCGCGCAGATAACGCCACAACTGATGACACAGGTCCGCGTCGGCCGTGCTGCGTGCGAGCAGATTGGGGTCTTCCTGCAAGTCGCCGGAAAACATCGCGAGCGTCTGCTGCTTGCGCTGCGCGAGCGCGACGACCTGTTCGATCCCATACGGCCAGTACGCTTCGCCGCCCAGATGATCGACGACGACGACGCGCGCATGCTGCAACACATCGTCGAGATAGAAGTCCACCGACGCCGGCTGCCGCAGATACGTGACATTCGCGAGCCGCACGCTCGGAAAGCCATCGCCCAGACGCGGCACGACGCTCGCGAGCAGCGACAGCGTCGTGTCGGCGGAACTGAGGATCACGATGTCGGCGGGCTTCTGGTCGATACGGATCACGCCCTTCGTATCGTCGACGAAACCGCCTGGGACGGTGCGCAGCAGATGCATCGCGGCGCCCTATGCCTGTTGCGCCTGAGCGCTCAAGGCTTCGTCGAGCGCGCGTTGCAGCACGGGCTGATCGAGGTCTGCGCCGATCAGCACGAAGCGGCTCAGTGGCGACGCATCGAGTTCGCCCGCCTGCCAGCGACGGTCGAAATAGCTGTCGAAGCGCCCGCCCACGCCCTGAATCACGAGACGCATCGGCGCGCCCTGCAGCGCGGCAAAGCCTTTCACGCGATAGATCGTGTGGCCTTCGACCACCCGCTGCAACGCCGCGATCATCGCCTCACGCGATGGAGCGCGCGCCGACACGACGACCGAGTCGAATTCATCGTGATGATGGTCGGCGTGGTCGGGGTCGTCAGCTAAGCCGTGGTGATCGTGACGCAGATGGATCGTTTCTTCCGATGCGGATTCGAGCCTGAGCAGCGCATGCAGATCGAGCTGGCCCATGTGCGCGCGCACCACCTTGACCTGCGGCGGAATCTCTTCGCGAATCACGGCCTCGACGCTCGACTGTTGTGCTTCGTCGAGCAGATCGGTTTTGTTGAGGATCACGAGATCGGCGGCCGACAGCTGGTCTTCGAATAGCTCATGCAGCGGCGATTCGTGATCGAGATTCGGATCGGCCTTGCGCAACTGGTCGACGGCGACGGGATCTTCGGCGAATTGCCCGCTCGCAACGGCCGGACCGTCGACCACCGTCACGACGGCATCGACGGTGAAGCTGTTCTTGATCGACGGCCAGTTGAACGCCTGCACGAGCGGCTTCGGCAGCGCGAGGCCCGACGTTTCGATCAGCACGTGATCGATCTGCGCGCGCCGCTCCACCAGTTGCTCCATCACGGGGAAGAACTCTTCCTGCACGGTGCAGCACAGGCAACCGTTGGCAAGCTCGTACAGCTGGCCTTCCGTCTCGTTGCCGTCTTCGTCGCAACCGATGCCGCAGCCCTTGAGGATCTCGCCGTCGATGCCGAGTTCGCCGAACTCGTTGACGATCACCGCGATGCGCAAACCGCCCGCGTGCTGAAGAATGTGACGCATCAACGTCGTTTTGCCGCTGCCGAGAAAACCCGTGACGATCGTCACCGGAATCTTGCGCATCTGTGTCTGCATGGTGGCTCCGTAGCGCGAAATGCGTTCGAGTGACCTCGAAGTCGCGCGCCATCCGGCAAGCGATACGAGGTCAAAATGATGCACGGGGACGAAAACGGCGCCGCATGAGCTTCGCGGCCCGACGAAACGGGCGCGAAACCGCATTGCAACGCATGAGGAATCGTGAACGCAGTGCCGCATCCCCGCAGCATGGCGTCGTTTTCTCGGGCCGGTATCCGGGCTGATGAAAGCGCCGCCTCTCCTTCCCGCGCGAGCGTTTTCGCGCAGTGGATTGTCTGCATGGGCCGCTATTGGACGCACATGCAGCGAGGCCGGCTCTGCATCGTCTTCGCGATGCCTTCACCTACCGTTGCGGGGAGCAGCATAGTTTGACCGGCGCCTGTGCGCGCAGCCTGCTATTTCCCGTTTAACTGCGCGCGCAGAGAGCGCGCGCGAGCACCAGAGTGCGTGCGAGTTTAGGCCCCGCGGCAGGTAGCGTCAAGGAGAGACGACGGCACACGGCGCGCCGTATGCCGTCGTTCGATTGCGTGGGGTTCGCTAAAGGGGAAGTCCGCCCGCTGCCGCCCTGCGACAGCCGCGGAAATGCGCAACTCAGTGCACAGCGCCTTGCGGCGTGACGTCGATAGCCGTTGCCGATACGAAAACCGCGTGGATCGTGTCGCCGACGTGCAGGTTCTTCAGGTCGAAATCCGGCGTGACTCTGATGACCTGCGTCTCGTAGACGCCACGCAATGTGAGCAGGCGTTTGGCCGGGTCGATCTTCTGTACAGTGGACAGCGTTTCGACCTGATGCACCGCATCCCGGCCGTCCGGACCTTTCAGGGTCACCTGAGCATCGACGCGTTCACGGATGCCCTTGCCGGCGGGGTCCACCTTTTCGGCCTGGACGAGCAGCGCGTTCTTGTACAGCACATCGACCTTGTCGCCCACGCGAAGCTTGTCGAACCCAGCCATTTTTCCATCCACCTGCATCGTGACCTCGATGCCGTCTTCGCCCTTCAGGGTGACCGTGCGAGCACCTGCGTCGATCGCGATGATGCGCGCCTTCAGGTGTACGGGCGGCGCAGCTTCCACGAGCGCATCCGCGGCCTTGGCGAGCGAGTCCGCAGCCTGCGCCGAAGTTGCCGTCAGCGCGGCTGCCAGCATGAGCGACGCGATCGTTGCTAATTTCATTTTGATGTTCTCCCTAGGGTTAATCTGCCTGTTAGCTGGCAGATGCAGTCAAAATCGGCGACCAAGACTGTCGATACCGATTGGGGTGAAATTTCATTAGTTATCCGATGTTTCAAACCGGAAAAACCTGAGATTTCACCCCTGGCCACTATAAAGGACCACCCTTGGGCTTTGCCACCAATACGGTTTGAAAATACTTTTCGAACTTCTCGAAACATGGCGAGGACCGCCATCGGGCAAGGGCGTTGAAAAACCCCGCGCCGCCCGCCTGCAGGAGCCGGTGTGCTATCGTATTGGCGCATCTGGTGCCCCGCAGGCTCGACGGCCGGCGGGGTTAAACGGGAAACAGGGAAGCGCCTCTCCATCGCAGCCGCAACGCGCGCGAAACGCGAAGGCGCCAAGCCTGTGCTGTCCCCGCAACGGTCACACGGCGAGCGGAACGAAGCATGTTCCGCGCAGTGCGTTCAAGGCCACTGCCTGTCATCCGCAGGTGGGAAGGCGAACGCGATGAGCCGTCAGCCCGGATACCGGCCAGACGCAAGGGGGCGACAACATGATCGCCATTCGCTGGAACCGCGGGAAACGGATACCAGCGCCCACGCGAGACGCAAGCCCAAGCAACGGCAGCCGTCGCGCGTCACACGCAACATCGCATGACCAGTCACAATCACGCGCCCGCCCGTGCAGCGGCGCTCTCCCCGTCATGAGCCGCGCCTGGCTGATCGGCGCCGGCCCCGGCGACGTCGAACTGCTGACGCTCAAAGCCGCGCGCACGCTCGCGCTGGCCGACGTCGTGCTGGTCGACGATCTCGTCAATTCTGAGGTCCTGCAGTTCGCGCGGGCAGACGCACAGATCGTCCATGTCGGCAAGCGCGGCGGCCAGCAATCCACACCCCAACCCGAAATCGTCGCGATGATGCTCGATCATCTGCGCGCGGGCCGCAGCGTCGCGCGGCTCAAAGGCGGCGACCCGTTCGTGTTTGGCCGCGGCGGCGAAGAGCAACAGGCACTGCAGGCCGCGGGCATTCACGTCGAAATCATCAGCGGAATCACGGCGGGCATCGCTGCGCCCGCTGCGATCGGCATTCCCGTCACGCATCGCGATCACGCGCAGGGTGTGATCTTCGTCACCGGCCACGGCGCGGGCGAACACGAAGCGGACTGGCGCGCGCTCGTCGCCACGCACATGACGCTCGTCATCTACATGGGCATGCGGCGGCTCAACGAAATCGTCGACGCGCTGCTGCACGCCGGCATGCCGCCCGACACGCCTTGCGCCGCGATCGAATCGGCGACGCGCCCCGAGCAGCGCCATGTCCGCGCGACGCTCAGCGAATTCGTGCAACGCGTCGCGGACGCGCAGCTCGGGTCGCCGTCGATCGTCGTGATCGGCGGCGTCGCGTCGCTGGCTGCACCCGTCGATGCGATGCTCGCGCCATGACGGCGCTGATTGCAGGTATCGGTTGCCGGCGCGGCGCATCGGCCGAACAGATCGAAGCGGCCGTGCGTGGAGCACTTGGCAGCGCTCTGCCGTTTTCTGCGCTGATCGCGATTGCCTCGGTCGATACGAAAGCCGACGAGCCGGGACTCGTCGCATTCTGCGCGCGGCACGCGCTGCCGTTACGAACCTTCACGCGCGAAGCGATCGCCGCGCTCGACACACCGATCGACGTATCGCGGCACGTGCGCGCGCATCTCGGCATCGACGGTGTCTGCGAACCGTGCGCGCTGCTCGCCGCGCAAGGCGGCAAACTGCTCGTGCGCAAACAGGCGCAAGACGGCGTGACTGTCGCCATCGCGTGCGCTGCCGCACACCCTCATTCCAACGACACAACCAGAATCAAGGAACATCGATGAAGACCGATCCCGAATCGCATGCACGCATGACGCAGCGCCGCCGCGAAGGCCACGAGAAGAAGCAGGCGCAGGCCAACGTCGAGAAGGGGCTGCTGATCGTCAATACCGGCACGGGCAAGGGCAAGTCGACGGCGGCGTTCGGCATGGCCGTGCGCGTGCTCGGCCACGGCATGAAGCTCGGCGTCGTGCAGTTCATCAAGGGCGCGCTGCATACGTCCGAGCGCGACTTCCTCGGCGCGCAGGCGAATTGCGATTTCGTCACGATGGGCGACGGCTACACCTGGAACACGCAGGACCGCGAGGCCGACATGGCAACGGCGCGCAAGGGCTGGAACGAGGCACGCCGCATGATCGAAAGCGGCGAATACCAGATGGTGATTCTCGACGAGTTGAATACCGTGCTGAAGTACGAATACCTTCCGCTCGAAGAAGTCCTCGCTGTCGTGAACGCGCGGCCGGAGATGCTGCACGTCGTCATCACGGGGCGCCACGCGCCCGACGCGCTGATCGACGCCGCCGATCTCGTCACCGAGATGCGCATCGTCAAGCATCCGTACCGCGAGCAGCATGTGAAAGCGCAACGCGGCGTGGAGTTCTGAGCGATGCCCGCGTGCCCCGCTCTCTTCATCAGCGCGCCGGCGTCGGGTCAGGGCAAGACCACCGTCACGGCGGCGCTCGCGCGGCATCATCGGCGGATGGGGCGTGAGGTTCGCGTGTTCAAGACGGGCCCGGATTTTCTGGACCCGATGATTCTCGCGCGCGCGAGCGGCGCGCCTGTTTTGTCGCTCGACCTGTGGATGGTCGGCGAACGCGCGTGCCGCGCATTGCTCGCGCAAGCCGCGCGCGAAGCGGATCTGATTCTGATCGAAGGCGTGATGGGCCTGTTCGACGGCACGCCGAGCAGCGCCGACCTCGCCGCGAAGTTCAACGTGCCCGTCGCCGCCGTGATTTCGGCAAAGGCAATGGCGCAGACGTTCGGAGCCATTGCATTCGGCCTCGCGCGCTTTCGCGGCGACGTGCCGTTTCACGGCGTGTTCGCGAATCGCGTCGGTTCGGCACGGCACGCACAGATGCTCGAAGAAGCGTTGCCGCACGATCTGCCCATGCTCGGCCATCTGTCGAGCACCGATGCAATCGAATTGCCCGACCGTCATCTCGGCCTGTTGCAAGCTGCGGAGATCGACGACCTCGACGCGCGCCTCGATCGCGCGGCCGATGCGCTTGCGTCGACCGCACTCGCGCAATTGCCGCCTGCCGTCACATTCGAAGACGACGCCGAGACGGCGCCCTTGCCGCGATTGCTAGACGGCATTCACATCTCGATTGCGCGCGACGCCGCGTTCTCGTTCATCTATCCGGCGAACGTGCAACTGCTCGAAGCGCTCGGCGCGCGGCTCACGTATTTCTCGCCGCTCGCAGACGAAGCCGTTCCCGACGATGCAAACGCGCTCTATCTGCCCGGCGGCTATCCCGAGTTGCACGCCAGCGCGCTTGCCGCCAACGCACGCGCTGCGGCATCGATCCGTGCGCATGCGACAGATGGCAAAACCATCGTCGCGGAATGCGGCGGCATGCTTTACCTGCTCGACAGCGTCACCGACACGCAAGGCGCCACCACGCCGATGCTCGGCCTGCTGCCAGGCAGCGCGGCCATGCAGACGCGCTTCACGGCGCTCGGCATGCAGCAGCTGGACGACGGCGTGCACGGCATCCTGACGGGCCACACGTTCCACTATTCGCGCGTGAGCACGCCGCTCGCCCCTGTCGGCCATGCGACGCGCGCCCAGTCCGACGCACCCGGCGAAGCGGTCTATCGCCGGGGTTCGATCGTCGCCACTTACATGCACGGCTACTGGCCGTCCAATCCAGCCTTCGCGGCTGCCCTCTTCCATGGCCGAGCCTTTTGACGACGCCGAGCGCGCCGCCGTCTACCGCGCGATCTACGAGCGGCGCGACATGCGCCACTTCGTGCCCGCGCCCGTCGATCCCGCCGTGCTCGCGCGTCTCATCGACGCCGCGCATCACGCGCCGAGCGTCGGCTATATGCAGCCGTGGCGGATCGGACGCATCACCGATCCCGCGCTGCGCGCGCAACTGCATGCCGCCGTCGACCGCGAAAGGCTGTTGACGGCGGACGCGCTCGGCAAGCGCCGCGACGAGTTCATGAAGCTCAAGGTGGAAGGCATGCTCGAGTGCGGCGAGCTGCTGGTCATGGCGCTGATGGACGGCCGCGAGAAACATGTCTTCGGACGGCGCACGCTGCCGGAGATGGACCTCGCGTCGGTGGCGTGCGCGATCCAGAACATGTGGCTCGCCGCGCGCGCGGAAGGTCTCGGCATGGGCTGGGTGTCGCTGTTCGATGCCGACGAAGTGCGGGCAATGCTCGGCATGCCGCCAGGCGCGCGGCCCGTCGCGCTGCTATGCCTCGGTCATGTGGAGCGCTTCTATCCCGAGCCGATGCTCGAGTCGGAAGGCTGGGCGACGCGCAAACCGCTCAGCGCATGCGTGTTCGAAAACACGTGGCCCGATGTGACGCCCGACTGCAAGGAAGCGCAGCCGGAAGGCGGCGCAAGTCAGACGGTCTAGCGCGCTAGCAAAGCCGTTTTAAACGGCAGTTTCGAGGCCCTTTCAGGCCTCGCCCTTCTCGATCCGTTCCAGCCGGTAGCCATAGCCGTAAATCGGCATCAGACGATAACCGTTCTCCGGCCGCAAACCGAGCTTCGAGCGCAGCATCGATACGTGCGTGTCCATCGTGCGCGACGGAATCGCGGCAGCCTGCTTCCAGATCGCATCGAGGATATGCGAGCGCGACAGCGGCCGGCTCAGATGCTTGAACAGCAGCAGCGCGAGTTCGAACTCCTTGTGCGTCAGCGTGACGGCATTGCCGCGCACATGCACGCGCTTCGCGCCCGGCTCGAATTCGTATTCGCCGAACACTTCCTTTTCGGCCATGGGCTCGCGATGAAACGCGCCACGCAACAGCACGCCGACCCGCGCCAGCAGCGCCGCTGCGCTTATCGGCTTGACGAGATGATCATCCGCGTCGATGTCGCGATGCACGGCGTCGCTTGCGCGGGTCATGAACAGCACGGGCAACCGCTCCGTGAGATTCTGCCGGATCCAGTGCAGCACCTCGTCACCCGACAATCCCGGCGTATGGCGATCCAGCACGAGCAGATCGAATGGCTGGCTGCGCAACTGTCCGACGAGTGCCCGGCCGTCGTCGAACGCATGACATGTGTGTCCCGCCGCCGACAAGGTCCTGCACACAAAGTCGGCTTGCGCCTGCGTCTCCTCCAGAACTGCAATTCTCATAAAACCCCGCAACGCTAATTCGTTGTTTCCGTCCCGACCGGGTAATCGTCGATGTAGGGATGACGACTCGCGAATATGAAATTTCAAATCCACATACGCTTTGTTCTTCAAGCCCTACACCGAATACCGGCAAATTGCTTCAGATTGCCAGACAACGCCTCGATAGCCCGATATTGCTTTAATGCCTGCACGCCTCATTGCGACATTGGAACAACCACAATTAAACAGGCGCACAATCCACTTCTTTTGACCGCGCAGTACAAGCGGAATTTTTTCTTGCGTTTTGCTGCCCGCATCGCGCGCCGGGCGGTCTGACGCGCCATGCTGCAAGAGCATGACGCTACGCGCCTGCGGGACGTGCGTGGCACTTCGTTTCGCGGCTGGGAATGACTGGCGTACGATTGAAAGCTGATCGACAGATCATGCTGCCGATACACGCTTGCGGTACATCACAAACCCGTGATTTGTGTGTCCTATTCCACACATTGGAATAAAAGTTCGTGCCAGTATTCTTGTGATTTAACAATTCGAGCGTCGCCGCTAACGCATTCGATTTAAATCGGGGTGAAGATTATTAGAACGAATTGAATCAGTCAATTAATCTTGCCATTTTTATGTGGCAAGGCAGTCATTTCGTTAAATCGGACCGACGATACCGATAACGGACTTATCGGTGCCATATGCGCAATACGCCGTCAAAGGCACTGCACTCAATTCGGTTAGCGGCTTTTGCCGCACTGCACTTTAGGGCTCGGCGCACACTTGTGAGGTGGGCAGGCGCCGCGTCGCCGCGTGCCATAGACAGCATGTAACACAAATCCCGAACACGCGATTAGACGACTTCCTCATTTGTATCGTCCACAGCGGGCGACACGCAGATCACGTCGACGCCGGCGCCCGCCAGCACTTTGGATAGTCCCGTTGCCGGCGCGGCATCCGTGACCAGGGTGTCGAGGCCATCGGCGCCGAACACGTGTACGAGCGCGCTATGGCCGAACTTCGTGTGATCGGCGGCGACGATGCGGCGCTCGGCTTGGGAGAACGCCGCGCGCGCGAGCGCGGCGTCGGCGGGCTGGGCGTCCATGAAGCGCCCTTTCGCGTCGATGGCCGTCACGGACACGATCGCGTGACGCACGTGAAATTGCCGGAAGAATGCGAGCGCGCTTTCGCCCACGGCGGACGCATCGTCCGCGCGCAACTCGCCACCCGCCATCAGCACCCGGTTCTCGTTGCGCGGCGCGAGCAGGCGCGCGACCTCGGCCGAATTGGTCACAACCGTGAGACGCGCGTGCGATTCCAGCGCCTGCGCGATGTGCACGCAGGTCGTGCCGCCGTCGAGCATCAGCGAATCCCCATCGCGGATCAGTTGCGCGACACGCGCCGCAATTGCGCGCTTGGCGTCGCGCTGTTCCACCATACGGCGCCGGAACGGCGGTTCGTCCAGTTGCGCAGGCAGCATGATGCCGCCATGCACCTTGACGAGCAGCCCCTCGGCCACGAGCGGCTTGAGATCGCGGCGGATCGTTTCGTCGGATACCGCAAAGATGTTGGCCAGATCCGTGATCGTGCAGGTCTGTTGCGCGCGGACGAGCCGCAGGATCTCGTTCTGTCGGTGAGTGGCGAACATCGTGAGCGGGGTCTGGAAATTGGCGCCAGTCTAGCAAACCTGTCCGCCCGGCTCCAATACGAAACCATGCAATTCCACATTCATCCTCGCCGCCGGTAATCGCATAGTTGTCGGGCAACGTTGCATTTCGAGGTTTTTTGCGGCAAAGTACGCAGCAGCGAATTCCCACAGATTTCCACTCATTTCCACACTCTTCCGCGAGCGCTTCCTCATGTCAATCCCTCTTCCGACGCAGGCGCGCGTCGTCATCATCGGCGGCGGCATCATCGGATGCTCGGTCGCGTATCACCTCACGAAGCTCGGCTGGACAGATGTGGTGCTGCTCGAACAGGGCCAGTTGTCGTGCGGCACGACATGGCACGCGGCCGGCCTCGTGGGCCAGTTGCGCGCGCAGGAGAGCATGACGAAGCTGATCCGCTACTCGACCGCCCTGTACGCCGAACTCGAAGCCGACACGGGTCTGGCGACGGGCTGGAAGCAATGCGGTTCGCTATCGGTTGCGCGCACGGCTGAACGCATGACGCAGCTCAAACGCACGGCCGCCGTCGCGCGCGCCTACGGCGTGACGTGCGACGTGATCGGCCCGAAGGAAGCCGGCGAACTGTGGCCGCCGATGCGCACCGACGACCTGCATGGCGCAGTCAGGCTGCCCGGCGACGGCAAGGCGAATCCAACCGATCTGACGCAGGCGCTCGCGCGCGGCGCGCGTCAGCGCGGCGCGCGCATCGTGGAGAACACGCGCGTCACTGCGATTCACACGCGGCCAGCGTCGAAGGGGCGCGAAGCAAGCGGTGTCGCATGGCGCGACAAGCAAGGCAACGAAGGGACGATCGCCGCGCAGGTCGTCGTTAATTGCGCAGGGCAATGGGCGAAGAGCGTCGGGCGTCTGTGCGGCGTGACGGTGCCGCTGCATTCGGCCGAGCACTACTACATCGTCACGGAGCGCATTGCAGGCGTGCATCCCGACCTGCCCGTGATGCGCGACCCGGACGGCTACATCTATTTCAAGGAAGAAGTGGGTGGGCTCGTGATGGGCGGCTTCGAACCGGACGCGAAACCGTGGGGCATGAACGGCATCCCCGACAACTTCGAGTTCCAGCTGCTGCCCGACGACTGGGATCAATTCCAGATCCTGATGGAGAACGCGCTGCAACGCGTGCCCGCGCTCGAAACGGCGCAGGTGCGCCAGTTCTACAACGGCCCCGAGTCGTTCACGCCCGACAACAACTTCATGCTGGGCGAAGCGCCCGAGCTGCGCAACTTCTATGTCGGCGCGGGCTTCAACTCGATGGGCATTGCGTCGGCGGGTGGCGCGGGCATGGCGCTCGCCGAGTGGATCGCCGCCGGCGAGCCGACGATGGACCTGTGGCCTGTGGACATTCGCCGCTTCGCGCGCTTCAACGGCAACGACACCTGGCTGCACGACCGCGTGAAGGAAACGCTCGGCCTGCACTACGCGATGCCCTGGCCGAACCGCGAACTCGATAGCGCGCGGCCCTTCCGCCGCTCGCCGCTCTACGCGCTGCTACGCGACGAAGGCGCGTGCTTCGGCAGCAAGATGGGCTGGGAACGTCCGAATTTCTTCGCGCCGTCGCAGGAAGCGGCACGCATCGACTATGCGTTCGGCCAGCAGAACTGGCTGTCGTGGAGCGGCGCAGAACATCGCGCGTGCCGCGAAGGCGTCGCGCTGTTCGATATGACGTCGTTCTCCAAGTTTCTCGTCAAGGGACGCGACGCAGAAACGGTGCTGCAGAGGATCGTCGCGAACGATGTAGCCGTGCCCGTCGGTACGACCGTCTATACGGGCATGCTCAACGAACGCGGCGGCTACGAGTCGGACTTCACGCTCACGCGCGTCGCCGACGATCAATACCTGCTCGTCACAGGCTCCGCGCAGACCACACGCGATTTCGACACCATCAACAAGCGCATTCCACCCGATAGCCATTGCATGCTCGTCGACGTGACGAGCCAGTACGCGGTGCTCGCCGTGATGGGGCCGCACGCTCGCGATCTGCTCGCGAGCGTGTCGAAGGCCGACTGGAGCAACGAGGGCTTTGCATTCGGACAGAGCCGTGAAGTGGATATCGGTTACGCCACCGTGCGCGCGACGCGCCTCTCGTACGTCGGTGAACTGGGCTGGGAACTGTATGTGCCCGTCGAGTTCGCAGTCGGCGTCTACGAAACACTACAAGCGGCTGGAAAGCGTTTTGGCCTGAAAAACGCGGGGTATTACGCGCTCGAGTCGCTGAGGATCGAGAAAGGTTATCGCGCGTGGGGACGCGAACTGTCGCCGGATACCAATCCGTTCGAAGCGGGTCTCGCGTTCGCATGCAAGCTCGACAAGGACATGCCGTTCATCGGCCGCGATGCGCTCGTGAAGCTGCGCGACGAGCCGCTGCAACGACGCCTCGTCGTGTTCACCGCCGATGGCGCGAGCGATCGCATGCTATGGGGCGGCGAAGCGATTCTGCGCGATGGCAAGGCGGTCGGCTTCGTGAGCTCGGCGGCGTTCGGACATACGCTCGGCTGTCCCGTCGCGATGGGCTATGTGAAACGCGACGACGGCGCCCCGCCCGATCAAGCCTGGCTCACCAGCGGCCGCTATCAGATCGACGTCGCCGGCGATCTGCTGCCCGCGACGCTGCATCTGAAAGCGCCCTACGATCCCGCTTCCGCGCGCATCAAAAGCTGACGCACGCACCGCGCACGTTAGCGCGTCACGATCAGCCGCAGTGCATCGTTGCGCGCAATATCGCGCGGCGTCACGCCGAGCAGCCGCTTCATCCAGTGCGCCATGTGGCTCTGATGCGCGAAGCCGACGTCGAGCGCGACCTGGCTCGCGCTCAACCTGCCTTCCAGCAACAGCAACTTCGCGCGCTCGACTCGGCGCTGCACGACATGGCGATGGACGGGCACGCCCATCGTCTCGCGAAACAGCACCTTGAAATGCGGCACGCTCAGTTCGACGAGCGCGGCCAGTTCGCTCAGCGTCAGGCGTTCGTCGAGATGCGCCTCGATATAGTCGATCACGCGCGCCGCCGCGCGCGGCGATAGCGTGCGTCGTTTGCCGTCGTATGAAACAGACGCGCCCGCAAGCCGTACGATCATCGCGGTGCACAGGCTCTCGGCGTAGAGCGGATCGGATGCTTCATCGGCTTCGAGTTCCGCGCGCATCGCCCACGCCAGATGCTGAAAACGCGCGTCGCGCATCTGGAACTGCGGGCGGATCTGCGCATCGGTGGCGCGCAGGCCGAGTTGATCGAAGGTATTGCGGGTGAAGTCCTCCGCGAACCAGATGCTCAGGATCGTGCAGTTGTCGTCGTCGGACCATTCGCCGTCGAGGCCCGCTGGAATCACGTCGGCATCGCCATGCGCCTGGATGCGCGCCGCGCGCTGGCCATTGCATCGGCAGACCGCTCTCACGGGCGCGCCGACATGCACGCCGACGCGATGTTGCGCGATCGCCGGAATACGATGCGCGCCGGCCGCGATCCCGAACATTTCCGCGCCAAAGCCTGACCAGCCAAGCGACGCGCTCGACAGCAGGCTCTTACGCCCGCCCGAGTGCGGCACCAACGCAGGGTGGACTGCATTCATCGCTTGCACCTCGTTCCATCGTCCGATTGCCGCATTGTGCTGCGTTTTGCGCTTACGTGCTGGCCGTTTCTCCGGGGCACGGCTGCCACGCGCAGATCGTCATCCGGATCTGCTACCTGTCATCCTTCCATGCGCGTTTCCGGCCGCGTCGCCACGTACGCTTGACTCACACGGAACCAGCGGAGATAGACGATGCATGTGATTTTTGGCGCAACGGGCAAGGCGGGACGTACGACAGCAGCGACGCTCAGACATGAAGGGCACGCCGTGCGCGCGGTCGTGCGAAGCCCGGCGCAAGGCGAAATGCTGACGCGCATCGGTTGCGAAGTCGTGACCGGCGATCTCGGCGATGAAGCCTCGATTCACCGCGCACTCGACGGCGCACAGGCCGTGCAGATGCTGTGCCCGTTGCCGCATCGCGACCCCGATCCCGCAGACTCGATGCGTCGCATGATCGATACGGCCGCGCGGGCGCTGCGCGCGCATCCGCATCTGCATGTCGTCGCGCTGTCCGACTATGGCGCCGAACTCGATGCAGACACAGGCATCACGATGCTGTTTCATCATCTCGAAGCGGCGTTCAGAGAGGTTGCGCCGCGCCTCACGCTGCTGCGCTCAGCGGAACATATGCAGAACTGGGCGCGCGTGGTGCCTGTCGCACTCGCCACGGGCCGGCTGCCGAGCCTGCATCATCCTCTCGACAGGCCGTTTCCGACTGTATCCGCGCACGATGTCGGCATCGTTGCCGCGCGATTGCTGACGGACGGGTCGGATGAGGGGCAGGTTCGAATCGTGAGCGTGGAAGGTCCGCGCCGTTACGATGCCAACGATGTGGCCCGCGCGCTCGGCGATGCAAGTGGGCGCGATATCGTGGCGCTCGCGCTGCCGCGCGGCGAATGGACGGAAACAATGCTGCGCGCGGGACTCAACGCGAATCACGCGAAGCTCATCGTCGATCTGTACGACGCGCAGAACACAGGGCGAATCGATGTCGAAGCGGGCACCGAACGGCGTTTCGGCACGACTGGATTGCGCGACGCCGTTGCGGCGCTCGTGTCGACGATCAATGCGTGACGGGAGCGTCGCATGCAGTACTGCCCTTTGACACGCACGATCCAGCATCGTCGTCACGCTCGCCCGCCAGACCCGACGAAGACGCTATACAGGCTCGTAACGACACTCGCTGCGCGGCTAGGCTGGTATCGACTGGAGCGACTGCTGAGCGCGATCCCCGACAGCAACGACGACTTCATGATCTTCTGACGTTGCAAAGCAAATGGCCTCGCGTTTTTGCGAGGCCATTGCACATGATTCATTGCGTCCGGGTGACAGGCGTCACTCGTTCTCGTCGAAGTAATGCCCGAACTTCACCTGCTTGGTGCGGATATAGCGCTCGTTCTCTTCGCGCATCGGAATGGCGAGTGCGACACGTTCGCAAACGGGAATGCCGTGCTTCGACAGCGAGTCGAACTTCTTCGGGTTGTTGCTCATCAGACGCACCGACGTCACCTTCAGCAGGCGCAGAATCGCGGCCGCCGAATCGTACTCGCGGGAATCGTCGGGCAGGCCGAGATCGAGATTCGCCTCGACGGTGTCGCGGCCCTGCTGCTGCAGCGCATACGCGCGAATCTTGTTCGACAGGCCGATGCCGCGGCCTTCGTGGCCACGCAGATACAGCAGCACGCCGCAGCCCTCCGCTGCGATATAGCGCAGCGCGAGATCCAGTTGCTCGCCGCAGTCGCAACGGTATGAACCGAGCACGTCGCCCGTCAGACACTCCGAATGCAGGCGCGTGAGCACCGACTGTTTGTTCTCGACATCGCCCATCACGAGCGCGAAATGCTCGGCGCCCGAGTCGTTCACGCGGAACACGTAGGATTCGAAGGTGCCGTAGCGGGTGGGAAGCGTGGCGCAGGCGTCGAGCGTGACGCATTCGCCGGTGATTGCGCCGTCAGCGAGCGACGGATCGTGAGACATGGGCATGGCGTTAGCGGAATTGCGGACATGAACCCGTGAACTACCGGGGATAAAGTACAGATGCGGAGTTTACCGCTAAACGCCGAATTGTACCTGGCAGCCGCTTCGCATTGGTGCGCGGGCGGCAATACGGTGCATCGCTGCGCCGATGCATGAAGGGAAACGCAGCATGCTCATGGCCTCAAATCGCATGACATGCGTGATGGTCCCCACGAAACCAGGCGAAGCGAGCGTCGCCGCGCGCGTTGTCGACGCCTATACTTGACTTGCGCCTGTTCTGCGCTTGACGTGCCTCTCCTTCACCCCAGCGCGCCGTGGCCAGGCGTGCTGCACTGCAAACGGAGCCGCTCCATGACTAGCGTTGCACAAGTCCTCAAATCGAAGCCGACTCAGGACGTCTACACGATCGAGGCATCCGATTCCGTCTATGACGCCATCAAGCTGATGGCCGAAAAACAGATCGGTGCGTTGATCGTCAAGGAAAACGGGGCGATTGCGGGGATCGTCACTGAACGCGACTATGCGCGCAAGATCGTGCTGATGGACCGCTCGTCGAAGACCACGCCCGTGCGCGACATCATGAGCAGCGCCGTGCGCTTCGTGCGCCCGGACCAGACCACGGACGAATGCATGGCGTTGATGACGGAGCGCCGCATGCGTCACCTGCCCGTGCTGGAGAACGACCAGTTGATCGGCATGGTGTCGATCGGCGACCTCGTGAAAACCATCATCGCCGAGCAGCAGTTCACCATCCAGCAACTCGAACACTACATCCATAGCAGCTGAGCATCGTGCCGCTGCGATGTCGTTTGCGCCGCTGCGACTGCGGCGCGCCCTGCTTCGCCTGTCGTGCAACCAGCCAGCAAAAAAAGCCCAATCCGCGAGGTTTGGGCTAAGCCACCTTGCGGCGGCGGAGGTTCATGCTTTCTTTGACGACGGCGCAGCGACCTTCTTCGGTCCGTGCCGCGCCGCCGCTCATGTTCTGGTTGCGCGCTTCATGGCTGCATCGAAGGCGCGCGTGCCGGGCCGTGAACACCGCGGCCCGGCATGTACTCGGGAATTAATGGCCGAAGTAGACGTCTTGCGTCGGGTTCAGCGTCCGGGCTGCGCCCGATTGCGACGAACCGTTCGTCGATGCGCCGTAACCCGTGTCAGCGACGGGTGCTTGTGCGACTGCGCCGTTTTGCGCCTGAACGCGTGCTTCGGCAGCCTGGATGTCGGCCGGATAGGTCGAATCGACAGCCGTTGCCGGGTTGTAGCCTGCCTTTTCCAGCTGGACCAGTTCAGCACGGACTTGCGCGCGGGTCACGGGCTGGTTCGACTGGGCGAACGAGACGGCGGGGATGGCGAGAACAGCAGCAATGGCAACAGCCTTGATCAGCGATTTCATGGTAACTACCTCCGGAACTTGTTTTGTCAGCCGCTTCACACAACCGTGTGTGAAGCCAGTGAGAACAGTGTAGCCATCGGCAGACCGAGGGAAAACCCCTATTCCGGAGATACTTAATTGCGCTGATTGAAAGAGTCCGGTCGTTTTGCAAGCCGGATGTCATTCGAAGTGTTGGTAAGACGTAATAATGTCTGGGCGGATTGGCTCGTCTCACACTGTGGCAAACGCAATGAATGCCACATGCATGGACGGGCCCTACGCCTCGCCGGGCGGTTCGACCTCCCCCGACAGCAGCTTGCGCGGCCCGCTGACGAACGGACTGCCGGGCACATAGAAGCGCAGCAGCCGGTGCGTCTCCCGTGCGATGCCGATGCGCGTCGTCACCGCCACCGGCGTACGCGCGCTGCCCGCCGCGCCCAGCCATAGCCCGCGCCCCGTGCAAAGGTCGGCGCCATCGAAACCCAGATCGATGCCGAGCGCCAGCGCCAGCCGCCCCGGGCCGCGCGCGAGATCGCGCAGCTTCGCATCTGGCCGGCGCGCCTGCATCCATTCGATGCCCTCCACCGGTTCCAGCGCGCGAATCAGCACGGCGGCGCCCGTGCCCTCCGGCTCGCTGACGACGTTGATCACGTTGTAGATGCCATAGGTGAGCCGCACGTAGGCATGGCCGTGCTCGAGGAACATCGAGCCGTTGTACGCGCGCCGCCCCGGATACGCATGATTGGTCGAATCGCCGACGGGATAGGCCTCGGTCTCGACGATCCGCCCCGCAGCCCGCCCCTCGGCCAGGTCGCGGACCAGGTATTTACCCAACAGGAAGCGCGCGAGGTCAACCGTATCGATGGGTAGATCGTTGCGGTGTAGAGGAACGAGGGAAAGCGTCGTCTTCGTCATGCGATGATGCGCCGGGATTGAATGCAGTCGTTCGCGTGAGCCACGCAGTTTGCAGCATGATGACGCGCGGCGCGGTTCGATGCACGGCGCAAGTCGATTGGCATCGGCGGCATCGATCCGTTGTAGCAATGCCGCATCCGGGCGACCCTTATCTTCACCATGGAACCAATTGAGGTATCGTTACTGTCCGGCTAGCCGCATCGGCGACTCGGGCAGGCCCGTCCGGTCGGCCAGCCGCGCGGCGTATGGACAAACCCGCAACCGTTTTCATCCCGAAGCAAAAGAAGTGGTAGTGCAGTGGTATCACGCGTGAAGAGCCCGCTTGGCGGGCGCATTTCAGGCGCGACACCGTCGCAAATCATGACAACAGGAGAAAGTGAATGAAGGCGATTCAGGCAATCAAGATGGCAGCTGGCGCACTCGTGGTGCTCGCGTCGATCAACGCATACGCGCAGGCAAGCGATGCCGACATGACCGCTCAGCCGAGCGCCAAGCAGACCGCGAAGGCAGCGAAGTCGGCTGACCGCGCGCTGGCGCGCAAGGTTCGTGGCGCACTGGCAAAGGCAAAGGACCTCAGCGTTGCCAACATTACGGTTCGCGCACGTAGCGGCGCTGTGACGCTGCAGGGCTCGGTGCCGGAGCAGCCGCAAGTCGACAAGGCGACGGAAGTCGCGCAAGGCGTGGCAGGCGTGACTTCGGTGAAGAACGCACTGACGATCCGCCCGGTCGGCCAGTAATCCACGCATCGCCTGCGGACGCCCGCTTGCGGGCGCCCGGTTGGACAAAACACCGCTCTTCGGCCACGCTGAGCGGTGTTTTTTTCTTTGCAGCGCGCATTTTTCGGGCTTCGTCACACCGCCGGCCTGGCCGGCTGGTTTAATCTCACGGCTATGCGAGCCGCCCGTCAGCCGATGCAGCGGCGTCCTGTCGCGAACCACACACGAACAACAACAGACGGACTGAACACATGGCATCGACATCGCCCGTATTGCCCCGCTGGACGATCGCAGCGCCCTTGATCGCGTGGATCGTGCTGGGCGCCGCCTACGCGCTGCCCGGCAACGGTCTGCTGATCACGCTTGCCGCGCTTGCGCTGGCGGGCTCGGTATTCGCGGGCGTGCATCACGCGGAAGTGGTCGCGCACCGCGTCGGCGAGCCGTTCGGCACGCTGGTGCTCGCCGTGGCCGTGACGGTGATCGAAGTGGCGCTGATCGTATCGGTGATGCTGTCGGCCGGCCCGGAAAAGGCCGGGCTGGCGCGCGACACTGTGTTCGCCGCCGTCATGATCGTGTGCAACGGGATCGTCGGGATCTGTCTGCTGGTGGGCGGGTTACGCCATCGCGAGCAGGACTTCCAGATTCGCGGCGCGAGCGCGGCGCTGGCCGTGCTCGCGTCGCTGTCGGTGCTGTCGCTGGTCATGCCCAACTATACGAGCGTCAAGCTGGGCCCGGCGCTCAGCGATTCGCAGCTTGCTTTCGCGGGTGTCTCGTCGCTGGTGCTGTACGGCGTGTTCGTGTTCGTGCAGACCGTGCGTCACCGCGACTACTTTCTCGCCGCCGCCCATGCCGCCGGCGAAGATGCGCACGCCGCCCCGCCCAGCGCGCGCGTCGCGCTGACGAGCGCGGTGTTGCTGGTGGTGAGCCTCGTTGCCGTCGTACTGCTGGCCAAGGTGCTGTCGCCTGTGGTCGAGCGCGCGGTGCTCGAAGCGGGTGCGCCCGAGGCCGTGGTCGGGATCGTGATCGCGGCGCTCGTACTGCTGCCCGAAGGTCTCGCCGCGGTGCGCGCGGCGCGCGCCGACCGTCTGCAGAACAGCCTCAACCTCGCGCTCGGCTCGGCGCTCGCTAGCATCGGCCTGACCATCCCCACGGTCGCGCTGGTGTTCATCTGGACGGGCCGCCCGCTGGTGCTCGGCATCGACGGCAAGGACACGGTGCTGCTCACACTGACGCTGCTGATCAGCACGCTGACGCTGGGCACCGGACGCACGACGATCCTGCAAGGCGCCGTGCACCTGTCGCTGTTCGCCGCGTATCTGTTTCTCTCGTTCGCGCCCTGAGCGCCGCTCACTGCGCCCAGTGCCGGTCGATCCAGTCGCGGAACAGATTGACCTTCTGCTGATGCGCGACGCTGTCCGGGTACACGAAGTAATAGCGCGCGCCCGTCGTGAGCACGGCCTCGAACGGGCGCACGAGACGTTGCGCGGCCACGTCCTCGTCGATCAGCGCGAGATCGCTGATCGCCACGCCGAAGCCTTGTAACGCCGCGTTCGTGGCGAGATCGAGCGTATCGAAGCTTGGACCGTGGTTCGCGTCGACATCGCGCGCATCCACGTATTCGAGCCACATTTTCCAGTCGCGATGATCGCGCGTCGGGTGCAGCAGCGTGTGGCGCGACAGATCGGCGGCGCTGCCGAGCGGCTTGTCGTGCAGCAACTGGGGCGCGCAGACGGGCGTGAGGCGCTCCTCGAAGAGCGGCACCGCCTGCACATCCGCGCCCGCCGAGGTGCCGTAGACGATCGCGGCGTCGAACGGTTCGACCTGGAAGTCGACGTCGTGCTGCCAGGTCGTCGTGATCTGCACGTGCAAGTCGGGGTACTCAGCCTGGAACTGCATGATTTTGGGCAGTATCCAGCGCATCACGCAGGTCGGCACCTTGAGCGCGAGATCCGTGCGCTGACGCGTGAGGCGCAGCGAAATCTCTTCGATGCGCGCAAAGCTCTCCTTGACGGCGGGCAGCAGCAGTTCGCCTTCCGCGGTCAGCGTGAGACCTTTCGCGTGGCGCTTGAAGAGCGGGAACTGATAGTAATCCTCGAGCGCGAGAATCTGCCGGCTCACGGCGCCTTGCGTGAGGCACAGATGCTCGGCCGCGCGCGTGAAGCTGCGATGGCGCGCCACGGTCTCGAAGATCTGCAAAGCGTTCAGGGGCGGAAGTCGTCGCATGAGGGTGAGTCGCATCAGGAAAATTCATCGCGCGTGCCGCTTTGTGGTGCGGTCACATGCGTGACAATCCCGAAGCATACGCGATCCAAAATTCCCCGGCGCCTGCCGGCATGCGCCAGGCTCATACGCAACCGAGGCCGGGAGAACCCGTACGGCATGAGCGTAACGCATGGCATCCATGCGCAGATTTCGGTTGTTACAGGTTTTTTGCCTGCCTAGAGTGGCTTTCACCGCTGTCCCAACATTTATAAAGGATGCACCGATGACCACCGCCGCTCTCCTTCGCCGCCGCTTCTACCATGCGTTCGCCTCGCTCGCCTTCGCGGGCGTCGCGCTGTCGGCGTTCGCGCCGCTCGCGCATGCGGACGCGCTCGACACGATCACGAAAGCGGGCGTCGTGCGCGTCGGCGTGTTCATGGACTACCCGCCGTTCGGCTCGATTGGCCCGGATATGAAGCCGCAAGGCTATGACATCGACGTCGCGAACCTGATCGGCAAATCGCTCGGCGTCAAGGTGGAACTGGTAGCCGTGACGGGCGACAACCGCATGGCCTATCTCGCCGACCACAAGGCGGACATGCTGCTCTCCGTCGGCCAGACGCCCGAGCGCGAGAAGGTGATCGATTTCTCGCAGCCCTACGCGCCCTACTACCTCGCCGTGTTCGGACCGAAGTCGCTGAAGGTGAAGGACGCGAACGATCTGGCGGGCAAGAGCATTTCCGTCGCGCGCGGCACGCTGGAGGACCTGAGCGTCACGAAGATCGCGCCGCCGTCGGCGAACATCAAACGTTTCGACGATCCGAACGGCGCTATTTCTGCATTTCTTTCTGGTCAGGTACAGTTGATGGTCGTCGGTAACGATGTCGGCGCGACGATACTCGCGCGCCATCCCGCCAATGACCCGGAGCAGAAGTTCTCGCTGTTCAGTTCGCCCGATCACGTCGGCCTGAACAAGAACGAGCCGCGCCTCCTGAAGAAAGTCGACGAAACCATCGCGCGTTCCCGCAAGGACGGCACGATGAACGCGATTTCGCAGAAGTGGCTGCGCGCGCCGCTGCCGGACAACCTCTAAGCCTTTCTTTCGATCAGCCGATGTCACGATGAGCCGCATGCGATGAGTTATACGTTCGATTTCAGCAGTTTCGACATGTATGCGGGGATGCTCGTGAGTGGCGTCGGCGTGACGCTCGGGCTGACGGCCGTATCGACCGTGCTGGGCGGCCTGGTCGGCATCGGCGGCGCGGTGGTGGCCGTGTCAGGACCGAAATGGGCACGCGGGCTGATCGCGACTTACGTCGAGCTGATCCGCAATACGCCGTTTCTGGTGCAGTTGTTCTTCGTGTTCTTCGGGCTGCCCAGCCTCGGCATTCATATCGACGAAATCCAGGCCGCGATACTCGCGATGACGGTGAACCTCGGCGCGTACGCAATCGAGATCGTGCGAGCCGGCATCGACTCGATTCCGCGTGGACAGATTCAGGCAGCGCAGGCGCTTGGGCTTCAGCAACGCCAGGTGTTTCGACATGTCGTGTTGCCGCAGGCGGTGGCCAATGTGTTTCCCGCGCTGTTGAGCCAGGTGTTGATCGTGATGCTCGGCTCGGCGGTGGTATCGCAGATCTCGGTGCCCGATCTGACCTATGCGGCGAACTATATTCAATCGCGCAACTTCCGTTCGTTCGAGGCGTACCTGATTATCACCGCGACGTATCTGGTGCTGTCGGTCGTGTTGCGGCAAGTGTTGAACCGGCTCGGCAAGGGCCTTTTCGCGGGGCGCGCGGCACGGTCATCCGATGCTCCGCGGGGGTTGTTGCGCACTCTTTTCGCTATTCGCGGCGCACGCACCGCAACGTCGACGGAGCGCTCGTCATGATCGAATTTACGCTTTGGGATATTGCGCGGAATCTGTTGCTCGCGGCGCGGTGGACGGTATTGCTGTCGCTGATTGCGTTTGTTGGGGGCGGCGTTGTCGGGTTGGTGTTGCTCGCGATGCGCGTGTCGCCTTTGCCCTGGCTCAGGCGTGTTGTCGTCTTGTATGTGGAGCTGTTTCAGGGCACGCCGTTGCTGATGCAGCTGTTTCTTGCGTTTTTTGGGTTGCCGTTGATGGGGGTCGATGTGTCGCCCTGGGTCGCGGCTACGGTTACCTTGACGCTCTATACCAGTGCTTATCTCGCTGATATCTGGCGTGGGTGTGTTGAGGCTGTGCCTCGCGGGCAGTGGGCTGCGGGTGCCAGTCTCGGGATGACGTTTTCTCAGCAGTTACGGTTTATTGTCTGGCCGCAGGCCTTGAAGATTGCTGTTGCGCCGACTGTCGGGTTTCTGGTTCAGGTTGTTAAGAGCACGGCTCTGACTTCTATTATTGGGTTCACCGAACTCACTAAAACCGGGACCATGATTACTAATGCTGCGTTCCGGCCGTTTCCTATTTATGGCATGGTCGCGCTTTTGTATTTTGCTATGTGCTTTCCGCTTACGTGGTATGCAAGGGTGCTTGAGCGGAGGCAGAAAATCGCGCAGCAGCGTTAGTGGTTTTTTTGTCTGCGGATGCTGGGGTAGGTACGCTTGTGTTTGCGCTGGCATCCGCGTTTTGTTTGCGTGCTTCACGCGTCGCCCCTGTGCGGGGCGGCACCTACTTTTCTTTGCCGCCGCAAAGAAAAGTAGGCAAAAGAAAGCGGCTCACACCGCCAATCCTTGTTGTTGCCTGAGGGCCCCCACAGGGTCTTACACTTCACACGGCAACTTTCCCGTTCGCGTTCGTTGCCAGCGCTCTTGCCGCGCGCCTCACCCGCTTCGCGCACCCGCATCACAGCGTGCCATGCCAGATAGTCCACGGCCGCCCAGGTGGCAAACTGTGTGTAGGCCGTAGTGCCTGACACGCCTCACTCCGGACCGATAGCGCACACGCTCCACCACGTAGGAGCACCAGGCTATACGACGCGACAACCTACACACAGTTTGCCACCTGGGCGGCACGCGCCATTCGCTACTGCTTGCCGTTGTACGCGTGCTTGAAGCGGGTGAAGCATTCATTCAAAGCGTTGGCAACGAGCACCAAACCCGGGCACTACCGTGTGAAGCATGGGGACGCTGGGGGCCCGTGGATAAACACACGGGCTGGCGGTGTGAGCCGCTTTCTTTTGCCTACTTTTCTTTGCGGCGGCAAAGAAAAGTAGGTGCCGCCCCGCACAGGGGCAACGCTTGAAGCACCGATAACAAAACGTGGATGCCAGCGTAAGCAAAAGCAAAGGCACCCCCAGCGTCCGCAGACAAAAAAACCCCTCTACTGAGTAGCTTTCCGAACCTTAGCCACATCCCCAGCACCAACCCCAGGCGCCCCATTATTCCATCCAGCCCGGATAAAGGTCAGCACATCAGCAATCTGCTGATCACTCAGCACAGGCCCATACCTGGGCATAGGATACGCAGCAGGCACCCCACCAATCACAAGATCCCCAGTCCCATTAAGCGTGACATTGATCAACGAAGAAGCATTCTTCTCCAGCACATTAGGATTCCCAGCCAGCGGCGCCAGCATCGGCGCAAACCCACGCCCATCCACCCCATGACAATGCATGCAGAACGCCGTATAAACCCGCGCCCCCGCATCATTGGCAGGCCGCGTCAGTGACACCTTGGTCGCCTTCGCGTCATACGCATAAGCCGGGCCGCCTGAGCCTCCCGCCGCCGGCAGCGACTTCAGATACCGCGACATCGCCGCCACATCGACATCCGACAGCGTCTGCGTGCTGTTGTTGATCACATCCGTCATCGAACCGAACGCCGACGCATGCTGATTCGCGCCCGTCTTCAGAAACTGCGCGACATCCGCCTCGGACCAGCGACCCAGCCCCACGTTGTGCTCGCCTGTCAGATTCGACGCGAACCAGTTGTCGATCGGGCTGCCCGACAGATACAGCGCGCCGCTTTCATCGAGCGCCTTCTCCTGGAACGCAACGCCGCGCGGCGTATGACATGAACCACAATGCCCGAGACCCTGAATCAGATACGCGCCACGATTCCATGCGACGTCCTTGCCCGTCTTGTCCTGATACACGCCTTTCTCCAGAAAGACCATGTTCCAGAACTTCAGTGGCCAGCGCATGTTCAACGGCCACTTGATGTCCGGCTCGCGGTTCGCCTGCTTCACGGGCGCGACACCTTTCATGAAATACGCGTACAGCGCATGCATGTCGTCGTCGTTGACCTTCGCGTACGACGGATACGGCATCGCCGGATACAGGTTGTGGCCGTCCTTCGCGATCCCCTCGCGCATCGCGCGCTTGAAGTCGTCCTCGCTGTACTGGCCGATGCCCGTCTCCGGATCAGGCGTGATGTTGGTCGAGTAGATCGCGCCCATCGGCGTCATCATTTTCAGGCCGCCGGTGAACGCTTTGCCGTGCGGCACCGAGTGGCACGCGATGCAGTCGCCCGCCTTCGCCAGATATTCGCCACGTGTGACGAGCGCATCGTCGGCGGCGTGAGACAACGTGGGGAGCGCGAACGAACCGATCAAAGCCGCAAGCGCTAATGCCTTCAATGTCGTTTTCATCGTCGGCCCCTTACGCGTTCATCAACTGGTTACCGACCGGCAACTGCCGCAACCGCTTGCCCGTCGCCGCATAGATCGCGTTGGCGATCGCCGGCTGCGCCGCAGCCGTCCCCGGCTCGCCGATGCCGCCCGGCGCCTCGCTGCTCTTCACGATATGCACGTCGATCGTCGGCGTTTCGTTGATGCGCAGAATCCGGTAGTCCGTGAAGTTGCTTTGCTGCACGCGGCCGCGATCGATCGTGATCTCGCTGTACAGCGCCGCCGTGATCGCGAAGATAATGCCGCCCTGGATCTGTGCTTCCACCGTGTTCGGATTGACCACCATCCCGCAATCGACGGCGCACACCACGCGATTCACCCTCACCTCGCCCTGATCGACCGTGACGTCGGCGACCATCGAAAAGAAGCTGCCGAACGCGTGCATCACCGACACCCCACGCCCCTGTCCCTTCGGCACCGTGTTGCCCCAGCCCGCCGCCTGCGTCGCGACGTTCAGCACGTTCAACGCGCGCGGCGATTTGCCCAGCAAGTCGCGCCGATACTTGACGGGATCGGTCTTCGTCTGCGCCGCGAGTTCGTCGATGAAGCTCTCGACGACGAACGTGCCGCGCGTCGGACCCACGCCGCGCCAGAACGCGGTGGGTATGGCGTGCGGCTCCTGACGCACGTAATCGATGAGCTGATTCGGCAGGTCGTACGGCAGATCGGCGGCCACTTCGACGGCGTCGGGATCGACGCCGTTCTTCACGGCAGGCGGCGCGAAGCGCGACAGAATCGACGAACCGACGATGCGGTGCTGCCACGCAATCGGCTTGCCGTTCGCGTCGAGCCCCGCCGAAATCTTGTCGTAGTAGTACGGGCGATACATGTCGTGCTGGATGTCTTCCTCGCGCGTCCACGTCACCTTCACGGGCACGTTCAGCTGCTTGGCCACTTTCACGGCCTGCGTGACCATGTCGAATTCGAGCCTGCGTCCGAAGCCGCCGCCGAGCAGGAAGTTGTGCACGACGATCTTGTCCGGCGACAGCCCCGTCACCTTCGCGCCCGCATCGCGCGCCCGCGTGGGCACCTGGGTGCCGACCCAGATCTCACAGCTATCGGGCTTCACGTGCACCGTGCAGTTGACCGGTTCCATCGTTGCGTGCGCAAGGAACGGCTGTTGATAGACGGCATCCACACGCGTCTTCGCCTGCGAGAACGCGTTACTGACATCGCCGTCCTTGCGCGCAACCGCACCATTGTTCTGCGACGCCTTCTCCATGTCGTCGACGATCGTCTTCATCGACACGGCTGCGCCCGCACCTTCGTTCCATGTGACTTTCAACGCCGACGCGCCGCGTTTCGCAGCCCACGTGTGATCGCCGATCACGGCAACGCCGTTGTCGATCTTCACGATCTGCCGCACGCCGGGAATCTTCTTTGCGGCCGTATCGTCGACGCTGGCAAGCGTCCCGCCGAACACCGGACAATTGACGATGGCCGCATAGACCATGTCGGGCAGACGCACGTCGAGGCCGAACATCGCGCTGCCGTCCACCTTCTCCGGCGAATCGAGCCGCTTCGCCTGCGTGCCGATCAGCTTGAAGTCTTTCGGGTCCTTCAACGGCACGTTCTGCGGCACGGGCAGCTTCGCGGCGGCATCGACGAGTTGGCCGTAGGCAATGCTGCGCTTCGTGTCCGCGTGAATCACCTGGCCGTTCTCGGCATGGCACGACGCCGGGTCGACCTGCCATTGCTGCGCGGCCGCGTTGATGAGCAGCACGCGCGTGGTCGCGCCCGCGCGCCGCATCGGTTCCCATGCATAGCGGATCGACGTCGAGCCGCCCGTCAGCTGGCCGCCGAGCAGCGGGTCCGTGAAGCGCGATTCGTCGGGCGGCGCATGGTCGATCGTCACGCTGTCGAGCGGCACTTCGAGTTCTTCCGCGATCAGCATCGGGATCGACGTGTACACGCCTTGTCCCATCTCGACCTTCGGGATGATCAGCGTGACCTTGCCCGCCGTGTCGATCTGCACGAATGCGTTCGCCGCGAGCACGCCGCTTTGCGGCGTCTCGACACCATCGCCGCCGATCACGGACTTGCGCACATCGCCCTGGCTTTGCGCAGGCATGCTGAAGCCGAGCATCAGGCCGCCGCCCGCCATGGCAGCGACACTCGCACTGAATTTCAAAAACGCACGGCGTGTGACTCGCGCGGCATCGTCGTCGCGCGGCTTGCCGTTTTGTGCATCGAGCAGTCCTTGCGACATGTCACGCCTCCTTCGCTGCCTGCTTGACAGCAGCGCGGATGCGGTTGTACGTGCCGCAGCGGCAGATGTTGCCTGCCATGGCCGCGTCGATATCGGCATCGCTCGGGTTGGGGTTCTGCGCGAGCAGCGAAGCCGCCTGCATCACCTGTCCGGACTGACAGTAGCCGCATTGCACGACGTCGAGATGCCGCCACGCCGCCTGCACTTTCTTGCCCGCGGGCGTGTTGCCGACGGCTTCGATCGTCGTGATCTTCTTGTCGCCGACGGCCGCGATGGGCAGCACGCACGAGCGCACGGCAACGCCATCCAGATGCACGGTGCAGGCGCCGCATTGCGCAATGCCGCAGCCGAACTTCGTTCCCGTGAGACCGACGATATCGCGCAGCGCCCAGAGCACGGGCATGTCGGGCGGCGCGTCGATGGTATGAGACTGGCCGTTGATGTTCAGCGTTGCCATGAGCGTATCCGTAAGTGGGGTTTTTGTTTATCCGCCGACGCCCAACAAAATCCGGTCGACAACCGCGCTTTGTTAGACGTGACGCGCTAATCATGCGAGGCCAGCAAGTGCATACGCACTACGTCAACCTGTTACGCATGCACATTCAGGGATCGGGTCAACTGATTGTAGTGGGACGCAAAAAAACGTGCGTGCGAAGTGCCTGCTGCCGTCCGGACGTCGGATCGCGCAGGCATTCTTGCGGCGAAAAGGGAGACGATGAAGAAAGCAACGCGGTCACCGCGCTGCTTCTTCAGAGAACGCGCTCAGTCGTTTACGGGAAGGTACGACGACCGCAACGGCGAAGGCGGGAAGACGGGTAAGCCGGTCTGCTTGGTGAACGCATACCGCACGTAGACGGCCGCGACGAACTCGCGATACTCGTACGCGTTGCCGAACGACGCCGCCGCGCCGACCGTCAGTTGCGGCGCCAGCTGATACTCGCCGACGGCATCGATCGAGTAAGACACGCCCGTCTTGCTCTGACCTGGATAGACCGCATTCGTATCGGGCACAGGCTGTTTCGCACTTGCGAATCGCGAGGCGGCATCGCTCTGCAGATTGGGATCAAGCGGGAAGTAAGGCGAATCGTCCTGACGGTAATGCTGCACGCCGATCGACGCCTTCAGATCGTAGGCGAAGGGCCCGTTGCGCCCGGTCCATTCGATCGGCAAATTCAGGATCGCATACTGCTGCGGGCTGAAGTAGCCGCCCTGACCATACGTGAAGTACGACAGATTCTTGTTGTAATGCATCAGCGTGGTGTTCACGCCGACCGTGAAGGTCTGGTCCGCGTCCTTGTAGAGGCGCGTGTAAACGCCGCCGCCGCCCTTGACCGAATTGTTCGACGCGACATGACGGCCATCGTAATAGTCCCCCGCCAGGTTCGCGTACAGGCCGCTCGTGCCGTCATCCCAGCCGATATCCGCGCGCAGGCCGTTCGACGTCACGCCGCCCCATTCCAGATTCGTCAGCGCATCGCGCGCGCCGGCGTAGGACAACAGGCTGTCGGTCACGGCGCGGCGTGCCGCCGTCAGCCGGTACGACACCTTGTCGGTCAATCCGCCCTTGTACTGCACGCCGCCAACGATGTTCTGCTCGCGAAAGCCGAACGGCGTCGCGCCGACATCGGCTTTCAGGCCGCGATACTGATAGCCGACGTCGACACCGACGCCCGTCGCCGTCTGCGAGCCATACGGGTTGCTGGTCTGATCGGTTTGCGCGGAGCCGAAGCGGGCCAGCGTGTTCGAACTGCTGCTCGCCGTGCCGGCATCGAGCGTGACGGGCGTGACTTCGACCGTCACATGCCCATCGCCCGCGCGGATGCGGCCTTGCAGCGGTACTTCGATATCGGTCAGGTTCGACAGGCCGTTTTCGCCGTCGCGATTGCGGAACTGGATGCCGCCACTCACCGTGCTGGTCTGCTCGCGGTTGATCTGTGCGAGTTCTTCCTCGACGGTCAACGGCTGCGGCTGCGCCGGCTGCGGATATTGCCGGTTCTGCCCATCCTGCATCTGCGCGTTGCGCGTCGGATACGGCGCGGGCGGCTGCGGGATGTACGGCACAAGACCGTAACCCTGATTCGTGTAGCCCTGCTGCGCATACGCCTGCTGCGGCGGTTGCGGCTGATAAGGCTGCTGATACGCCTGCTGCTGCGGGTACGGCTGTTGCGCGTACGCGCGCTGCTGCGGATAAGGCTGCTGGGAATACGGTTGCTGCGGATAACCCTGCTGCTGCGGATAAGGTTGTGCGTACGCCTGTTGCGGAGCGCCGCCCTGCGGATAGCCGCCCTGAGCATAACCGCCCTGCTGCTGCGCATACGCCGCATTGCTGTTCGTCGGGCGCGCGTTCTTCGTGGTCCGCTTCTTCGACGCAGGCTGCGCGTTCATCCCCTGTGTCGCCTGTGCCTGCGCGGCGGCCTGTGACTGAGGCGACATCGGCCACGGCGTGCTCGCGTATGCATCGTTCGGCTGCGCATACACCGGCTGCTGATACTGCTGTGCGGGCGCCTGCTGCTGATAGCCCTGCTGATACGGCTGCTGATAAGGCTGTTGCGCGTAACCCTGCGCCGGATACGCCTGGCCCGGCGCAAGGCCGCCGCCCGACTGCGACGAGCCGTATTGATCGGGGCCGTAGCCGTCCGCGTCCGGCGTTTCGCTGCCCGTCACTGCAGCTTGCGGCGCAAGCGTCTCGAGCGAATTGATCTGCGAAGCCGGCTGCGGCGCGACGTATGGCGCATAAGGCGCGGTTACCGGCTGCGTCGGCGGAATATAGACAGGCATGGCTGGCATCGAAGACGGTTGGGTCGTGAGACCGGTATTCTGCGCGGGGAACGGCACACTGTTCGACGCATCCGCCGACGCCCGGTTCGCAAAAGGATTCGTGCCAGGCAACGGAATCGGCCCTCTCGGGCGCAACGGCACATCCCAGCCGCTCGGCACGGGTTGACCGTTGGCGCCCGCCGCCGTCGCGCCGGGCCGCGCAAGCGGCGCGTTCTGCGCAATCAGCGAGCGCTGGAAATACTGCGCGGCCAGGCTGTTCCTGCCCTGCGCACGATACATGCGGCCCATCGCCGCAAGCGCATCCGGATTGTTCGGCGCGATGCGCAACGCCTGCTTCAACGTCGATTCGGCGAAGTCGAACTTGCGGATCTGCGTCGCCGCACCTGCCGCGTTGAGCAGCAGACCCATGTCGGTCGGATTCTGCACGAGCGCGAGGCGATACGTCGCGAGCGCATTCGCGTTGTCGTTGTTCGCGGTGTACAGACGCGCGAGCGCTGCGAGAATGTCGGGATCGTTCGGCCGCGCCGCGAGCCACGGCGACAGCACGTCGTACGCGCTCGCCAGGTCGTTCGACTGACGCAGCGCATCCGTGCGGCGCACGACGATCGCTACGTTGATCTTCTCGAAGTCGCTGCGTTGCTGGCCCGTCAACTGCATCGATGCGAGCCGCCGCATCACCTCGCCCAGTTCGATGTCCTGGCCCGCGTTCAACAGAATGCCCGCGTCGGTGAGCAGCAGCCCCGGATCGTTTGGCGCGCGCGCGACGGCGCTGCGCACCATCATCAGCGCGCGCGGTGTGTCGCCCGTGTTCACATAGGCCGACGCGATCGCGCCGATCAACTCGGCATTCGTGCCCGCAATGGGTTCCGCGTTCTGCAGCAATCCGCGCGCCTGCGCGACGCGCCCGCTCTTCGCGAGCGCCACGGCTTCGTCGCACTGCTGATGAACCCACAGCCGATGCTGCAGCACCGCCATTGCGTCCGTGCGTTTGTTGAGCGGAATGCGTTCGAGTTGCGACAAACCATAACGCCAGTCCTGCATGTCCGCCGCCAGCAGCGCGCTTGCATAGAACGCATCGGGCATATCCGGATGCAGCGCGATCAGCCCATCCATGATGCTCTTCGCATTCGCATACGCGCCCTGCTTCGCGTAGATGCGCGCGAGGTCGAGCCGCAGCCACGGATCGTCGGGATTGCTCAGCAGCGCGTCTTCGAACAGGCTGCGCGCAGTGCCCAGGTCGCCGCGCGCTTCAGCGGCACGCGCCTGCGCCGCCTGCGCCTCGCCGCGCAGACGGTCCGCGCCGCCCACTTTCTTGCGCTGCTCGTCCGTCAACTGGTTCGCGAAGCTGAGCGCTTCGTCGCCGCGTCCCTGTGCGGCGAGCGCGCCGACGAGGCCGCGTATCGCATCGGGATTGTCGGCCTGGCGGCGCAACGCCATGCGGAACGCCGCCTCCGCGCCGCGTGGGTCGCCGCTTTGCATCAGCAGATCGCCGAGCGCGGTTTGCGCGGTGACGTCGCCGGGACTCACGGCAATCGCTTTCTCGAAGGACGCCTTCGCTTGCGTGAGATTGCCGTTGCTCTGCTCGCCGAGACCTTCGCTGGTGTACATCCAGTAGGTCGCGCTGTTGAGCGCCTCGCGCCAGCGCGCCGCGCCGCCTTGCTGCGACGCGCGCAGCAGATAATCGCGCGCCTGCGCAAACTGTTCCTGCTTCAGTAACGCGACGCCCATGCCGCCGAGCGCGTCGCCATCGTTCGGCGCGCTGGCGAGCACCGACGTAAAACGTGCCTTCGCCGTCACGAGGTCGCCGCGATCGAGCGCTGCAAAGCCGTCGGCGATGGTACGGCCACGCGCGTCGGCGCCAGCATTCTGCTGCGCGCGCTCACTTGCGTGCCGGTCCTGCTCGGCAATCGAGTCGGCGCGTGCCTTGACGGCGGCATCGTCGGGGACGGCGGACAGATACGCCTGAAACAGCGGCGCATCGGATGCGCGCACGCCGAGCCACAACAGCGCCTGACGCCAGGCCGCCTTCGCCTGCGCGCCGACGACGGAATCCTTCGATAACTGCGCAAGCTGCTCGATGCCCTCGCGCCGGTTCGCTTCGCGATACGTCAGATGCTGCGCATAGGCGAGCGCGAAGCGCGGATCGTCGGGATGCTCGCGCGCCAGTTGCTCCAGCCCGCGACGCGCCTCTTCCCAGCCTTGCGGCGACGAACCGAGCGTCTGGTAGTACTCGAGCGCGAGCTGCGGGTTGGTGGGCTTCGGGCCGAGCGCCTGCCGGTACGCCTGTGCCGCCGACGCCTGCTGCCCGGCCTGCGCGAGACGCCGCGCGTCGTTGACGGCCTGGTCCGTGGGACTCGACTGACCGAGACGCCGCGCGAGTTCGTCGATGTTCGGATAGTTCGGCGCGGCCTGGCGCAAGCGCGCGAGATACTGCTGCGCGCCCGCGCCGTCCTTGCGGTCGGACATCACGATACCCATGCCGTACAGCGCGTCGGGCTGCTTCGGGTCGATGCGCAAGACCTTCAGCCAGGCCTGCTCGGCGAGATCGCCGCGCTTGTGCGACTGCCAGTACTTGCCCTGATCGATCAGGACGTTCATCGGGTCGTTCGGCTGCGGCTGCGCCTGCGCGAATGCCGAAGCCGCCGCGCCCGCGCCGAGCGTGAGTGCGACGCCGATTACGAGCGCGCGTTGGCGGATTGGCATGTATTCTCCCAGCGCGGCACGAGACGGCCGTTTTCATCGAAGCGGTAGCGGCCGTCTGCGGACCCTGTACCGAAGAGCATCAGCACCTCGTCGTAATAGACAGGCTGGTTTTGCGTGGTCTGGCCAGCGCCTGGCGCGGGTGCGGGCGCAGGCGCAGGCGTGGCGAGCGAGGCCAGATGCGTTTGCGCAAGGCCCGCTGCGCGTGTGTCGCCGAGCGCGCGGAAATACGGCAGCAGCGCGCCCCAGAAACCAATCGGGCCTTCGCCCGTCGCGTTGCCCGTGGTCGTCGCAACTTTCTCGGGCGGCACGCCCGTCTGCGCGATCCGGTCGCGCATGCCGTGCAACGCGGCGAGCCACGGCTTGCCGAGCGGATCGGCGGACGCAGTCAGCCCTGCCCACAGATAAACGCGAATCGCATCGTAGCTGCCTAAGTCGCCCTTTTGCGGATCGACGATGAACTGGCCATCACGATAAGCGGCCCAGTCCGGCGCAAAGCCGAGCGGCGAAGTCGTCTTGACGAGCTTGAACGCATTGTCTGCGACGCGCGCCCACGGACCGTTCGGCGACTGCGCAGCAAGCGCGCGCAGCAACGGCAACGGCAGGTAGCTGGGGTTCAGGCGCGTCGTATTGCCGTTGCGGAAGCCTTGCGGACCGGGCAGCAGCATCGGACCGAGGCCGCGCAGATCGGCGACTTCCTGCTTCTCGATCTGCGTGACGAGCGCATACGCGAGCTTCGTGTACGCCGGCTCATGCCACAGACGCCCTGCCTCGAACAGGTCGTAGGCGATCCACAGGTCCGAGTCCGCCGCCGAGTTCGGGTCGATCACGCCGTACGAGCCATCCGGCTTCTTACCCCACTGCCAGGAAGGCAGCTTCACGTCGTCGCCGTCGAAACGTCCCGCCGACAGGTTCGCGCGCGTCCAGCGCAACAGGCGCTCGAAGGTCGCGCGGTCGTTCGCGACGAGCGCGAAGAACAGGCCATACGACTGCCCTTCCGACGTGGTCTGCTGCGTGGGCGTCGAAAAATCGACGACGCGTCCGTCCTGTTGCACGAAGCGCGACACGAACGCGCGATACGCGGACCAGTCGTCACACGTTGCGGCGTGCGCGTGGCCCGTCATGCCGACCATGACACCCGCGCACGCGAGCGCGGCGTGCAACGGGCGTGAGAGAAACGATGCCCGCATGTCAGTCCTTCAGCCGGCGCGCGGCGACGGCGCGCAACAGCCGGTAGAACACAGCCGCGATGATCAGCGCCGCGATCAGCCCCGCGAGCAGCAACAGCAGCGGATGCACGGACAACGCCCAGCGCATGTATTCGACAGGCGACAGGTGGCCGACGTAATACACGTCACCGTTCGATACCACTTCGAGCGTTCTGCCGCGCACCACCGTCAACCCGCCCTGGATCGACTGGACGAGATCGGCGTCGAGCAGCGCGTTGGTCAGATCGGTGTCCGACTGACCGGGCGCCGAGATCAGCGCGACCACGCTGCGGCCTTTTTCGAGCGGCGACTGGAAGCCGGTAATGATCGCGTCGCCCGACGCATTCACCAGCGACAGGTCCGCGCGCCCCGCCGTGCGCACGCCGCCGCGATCGCCGTGCCACCAGTTGGCGATGCGGAACGACACGTTCGAGAACTGCATGCGGCGCGAGTCGTCGGCGGCGGAGAACGGCATGTCCTTTTCCCATGTCGTCAGCAACGGTTGCTGGCCGGGCGCGCCGATCAGGAGCAGATCCTTGTCGGCGAGACGCTGCACGTCGGCGGCTGTCGCGACGGTCACGGCCGTGACGGGATACGCCGTCGACGCGCCCATACGGCCCATCACCGTCAGATACAGGCTGTAGTCGCTCGGGTTCGCGTTCACGGGCAGAATCACGGCCGTCTGCGACAGATCGGCGAGCTTCGTGAACGGCCAGCCGCTGTTCGCGAACGCGGCCAGATCGGGCAGCGCCATGTAGTGCGGGAACGATGACAGATCGATGGTCGAATCGGGATCGATCTCGCCGCGCACGTTGTCGAGCACCTGCCCCTGGCATTCGCCCGTCTTCGGCATGTCGTAATAGAAGTGGAAGCGCAGCTGCGCCTGCGACGCGAGCAGATGCGGCGGAATGTAGATCTCTTTCGACGCGGGCGCCGTGTGATCCGGCAGCATCCGGTTCAGATAGCGGCCGAGATCGAGCATCGACGACGACTGCGCGGGAATGCGCAACGCCTGCACGAAGTTGTTGTTGACGCTGATGTTGAGCGTTGAGCGGTCCGGCGCGGGGCGCACCGTGAAACGGTAGCGCAGGTCGATGGGCACGCCCTTCGTGCGCCACGTGAACAGGTCGGGCGCGACGTGCAGATCCACGCGCACCACATCCCCGTTATAGCCGCGCACGGACAGATCCTTCGGCACGGTCAGTTCGCCGAAGCGCACGGGGCGGTCGGTCGGCAGCCAGCCCGGTGCGTCGTACGGCTGACGCGCGCGCGGCGCGTCGACGTGCGTGATGGTCTGCACGGTGCCCGACAATGCCGCCTCGCCCAGCGACAGCGCGTTCGCCGCGATCTTCAGCTCGCGCGCGTCGCGGCCCAGCACGAGCAGCAGCTTGCCATGCGCAGGCGCTTCGCGATCGACGACCGCGAGCATCGGGCCGTTGATGGTGGGCAGCGTGACGCCCGCGGGCCGCTCGTCGTTGGTCGCGAATACGACCGCGTTGCCCGACAGCGGCGCGTTGTCGAGTTGCGCGGGAAACAGCGCGCCGCGGTAGCCGGCCAGCGAGCCGAACCACGACGCGACCGCGCCCGCCGCTTCGAGCGCCTGCGGCGACGGCCGGGCGGCGAACACGAACGGCAATTCAAGGCGGCGGATGTCGCGCCGGTCGAAGAACGGCAGCGGCAGCGCGCCGAGATCGGGCTTGGCCGCCAGCGACGCGAACGTCAGGTCGAGCGTGCTCGCGTTGCTGACGGTCGCCCATAGCGCGCTGCTCGCCGGGTCTTCGCAACCCTGCGTGTAATGGCCGATCAACTGGACGTTCAGGTGATTGAACTCGGTGATCAGACGCGGTTCGAGCGGGATATCGCGCGCGAGCAGCGTGCCCGCCTGCTCGCGCGGCAGTGGCAGCGTCGCCGCAACTTCGCCGTTCACGAGCACTTTCAGATGCGACAGATTCGACAGCAGCGACGGCGAGTAGCTATAGATCAGATGCAGATTCGCGCCCGTCACGACTTCATCGGCGCGCACCGAGAACGGCACGCCGTTCTGGCCGTCGACACCGCGCAGTTGCAGCGGATCGAGCGCGCCCAGTTGCGTGAACGTGAAGGTCTGACGGCGTCCGCCCGACACGGCCGTGCCGTTGTCGGCCGTGGTCGGCATCGTGTCGCGGCCGCCGCGCACGACGGCGAACGGTTGCGGCGCCGGCTCGGCGAACGCGGGCTGCAGCCCCGCGCGCGGATCGACGGGCTTCGCCGACGGCAGCGGCGGCAAACCGTTGCTGACGGGCGCGGACGGCACGAGCGGCGTCGTGGCGGGCGTCGTGCCCGGCTTCGCCGCGAGTTCGGCGCGCGTGGCGGGAATCGAGCCCGGTGACGCAGAAGGCGCGGCATCGGATGCGGCCTGCACGGTCGGCAGCGTCATTGCAAACAGCAACGCGGCAAGCGTCGCGCGCAAGCGCAAACCGTCGCGCGCCAGCGAGCGCACGGCCCGACGCAAACCCGCCCTCTTCGTCGCTGAACGAGCGGCGTCGTTTCGCAAGATCCCCATACTTTATTTTCCGTTCTTCGTGTCGTTTGCTGCGGTCTTGCGTCTACCGCTCCATGTGCGCAGGTCGGCGTACAGATGTTCGAACAGTCCGCCGATACCGCCGACCCCAACGCGCATCACATGCGACAGGCTCCTGAGCGGCGTGTCGACTTCGCGCCCTTCCGCCCAGCCGGTCCAGGCGTCGGCGCGCGCGAATGTGCTCTGCACGAAGTCGAGTTCCTGCTCGCGCGTCATCGGTGCGAACTTCAGGCCGACGCGGCCCGGCACCGAGTACGTGACGTCGGCGGGAAACACGAATTCTTCCTGACCGCGAAACAGCGAGACCACCACGCTCTCGTGCAGCGGCACCTGAATGGCGGCAGGCAGTTGCAGCGCCACGCCGCCTTCCGCGTAATCGACGGTTTCGCACACCAGCGTGCGGCCCGTCGAGAAGCGCAGCGACGCCGGAATGCGCATCGCCACGCGATGCGTCGAGCGCACCTGTCGTTGCTCGCGCGCCGCCGCGACGCTCGCGCCGAGGATCAGCATGTTGTAGCCCGTCCATGCGAGGTTCAGCACCGTCGTCTGCACCTCGCTATGCGAGCTGGAGTTGAGCGCGATATGCACGCAGCCGGCGATGAAGCCGAGCAGGTTGAGCGCCAGCAGAATCAGGTAAGGACGCGAAATACCCCAGTCGAAGTATTGCTCGTCGATGCGCCCGCCTTTCGCCGTCACGTTGAATTTGCCGAGCTTCGGGTTGATCAGCGCGAGCAGCGTCGGCGCCGTGATGTACGACGCGAGCACCGATTCATAGACTTCGGACCAGAACGAATGGCGAAACTTCTGCTGCATCCGCGAGTTCGTGATGTTCGCGTGGAACATGTGCGGCAGCGCAAAGATCGCGATCGTGCCCGCCGCCGCCTGGATGATGTGCGCGTTGAAGAACAGGAACGAGAGCGGCGCCGTGAGGAACACCAGACGCGGGATGCCGTAGAAGAAGTGCATCATCGCGTTCAGATAGCACAGCCGCTGGCCGAACGACAGGCCGCGCCCGGTGAGCGGATTGTCGATCCGGAAAATCTGCGTCATGCCGCGCGCCCAGCGGATACGCTGGCCGATGTGGCCGCCCAGGCTTTCCGTTGCAAGCCCTGCTGCCTGCGGGATCGACAGATACGCGGTCGTATAGCCGCGGCGGTGCAGCTTGAGCGCCGTGTGCGCGTCTTCCGTCACGGTCTCGACAGCGATGCCGCCGATCTCCTCGACCATCGTGCGGCGCAAGAGCGCGCACGAGCCGCAGAAGAACGTCGCGTTCCACAGGTCGTTGCCGTCCTGCACGAGACCGTAGAACAGCTCGCCTTCGTTCGGCACCTTGCGGAACGTGCCGAGGTTTTTCTCGAACGGATCGGCGGAGAAGAAATGGTGCGGCGTCTGCAGCATCGACAGTTTCTTGTCGCGGAGGAACCAGCCGAGGCCGACCTGCAGAAACGAACGTGTTGGGATGTGATCGCAGTCGAAGATCGCGAAGTATTCGCCGTCGGTGATCTTCAGCGCCTCGTTGATGTTGCCCGCCTTCGCGTGGCGGTTGTGCGAGCGGATCGTCCATGCGACGCCCACTTCTTCGCAGAAGGCCTTGAACTCGGGGCGGCGGCCATCGTCGAGCACATGAATGGACAGCTTGTCCTTCGGATAGTCGAGCGCGATCGCCGCGTAGATGGTCGGCTTCACCACCGACAGCGGCTCGTTGTACGTGGGAATGAAAATATCGACGGTCGGCCAGGCGCTGCGATCCAAAGGCAGCGGCATCGGCTTGCGCCTGAGCGGCCATGCGGTCTGGAAGTAACCGAGCATCAGCACGAGCGCCGCATACACTTCCGCCGATACCAGCAGCAAACCCCATACGGCATCGAGCGGGCGCTCCCAGTATGTCGTCTCCGTCAGACGCCAGTACATATAGCGGCCCGTCGCGATCACCGACAGCATGATCATCACGAGCGTCGCGTAGTGCCCTTGCGCGCGGCGAAACAGCATCGCGCAGACGAAGCAGCAGATCGCAAACGTGAGCTGCTCGCCGAACGCGAGCGGTACCGTGAACACGAAGAACAGCGCCGCCAGCGCGAACAGCACGAGCAGGATCGTGACGGGCTTGCTGCCGAGAATGCGCCCGTCGATCAGATGCGACGCGAGTCGATCGAAACGCGAGCGGCGCGGCGACGCGTTGTCGGCGGCGTCGAGGATGTCTTCCGGTGCGGTGCTCATGCGACGTTCCTCGGCAGCCTGGCCTGACCGTTCAGACGCGTGCCCAGCCAGTCGCCGCATGCGCGCAGATCGGCGGCCGCCTGGCTATGCGGGTCGTAGTGGATCACGGTCGTGTCGTACGCAAGCGATTCGCTTACGCCCTGGTCGAGATGGATCACGCCGGGGAACAGATGGTCGTCGAGCGCATCGCGCAACACCTTGACGACGTCTTTCGTGAGGCTGCGGCTCTGGTCGACCTGATTGATCACATAGCCGTATCCGATGAAGTCCTGACGCGGCAACGCGTAAGTCTGGATCAGCCGCTCCATCTGCGGAATCGCCGCATAGGATGCGGCATCCGCGATCACGACGTTCAGCACGAAGTCCGCGGCGATCAGCGCGGCGCGCGTGTAGGCGGTCGCGCCCGGCGGCGTGTCGATCAGCACGATGTCGTCGGCGTCGAGCCCGAGCGCTTCGAGCGATGTGCGGATCAGATACGGATCGGCATCGAGCTGCGCTTCGAACACGCGTCTGTCGTCTTCGTTCAACGCGCCGTGCGGCAGCGCTGTAATGCCGTCGATGCCATCGAACATCACCGTGCGCCACGATGCGCCCGCGAGCGTCGCGCGTGCGACGCCGTCGTAGTTGTCGATGGGAATGCCGAAGTGCAGACGCAGCGCGTTTTGCGGATCGAAGTCGACGGCGATTACGCGGCGTCCGTTCGAGCCCAGCACCGAGGCGAGATTCGCGGCGAGCGTCGTCTTGCCGACACCGCCTTTAGCCGAAACAACCGAAACGACTCTCATGCGTCACCATCCGCCTTGAAACGCGATCTGAAGGTGTCGCGCAGCGAACGGCCTGGCGCCGCCGATCCATGCGACAGGCGCGCGAACAGCGATGACAGATCTTTCGACGGCGCGCTGGCGGGTGTCTCCGGCCGGCCCGCATCCGTGCCGCCGAACAGGCCCGAAAGGATCGAACCGGCCTGCTGCGGCGCGGGCGCCGACGGCTTGGCCCGCGCAGCGTGCACCGCGGGGTTCTCAAATGGGGCACGAGCAAACGTTTGGCCGTGTGCAAAAAAAGGGGCGGCCTGAACGGGGCGTGCTTCGCGCTGCGGTGCGGCATCGTGTGACGCCGGCGAAACCGGCGGCATCGAAGGCGCTGCAGCGACGGTCGATGCGGGTGGGACGGGCGCAGGCATTTGAACAGCGGGCGCCGCCGACATGCTCGGCGCGTTGGCTGCGGCATTGCTGCGGTCCGCAGCGGGCGCGACGGCTGGCGGCGCACTGAAGCGATTCGCGCCCATTTGCGCGGGAGCGACGGGCGGCGGCATCGACGCGTGGCGATGGCCGCGCGCGAACAGCGGCGGGCGCGCCGGTCCAGTGGACTCGGAGCCGGCGGGCGTGCCGGCCGTGTTTGCCGATTGCGCCGCGGCTGCAGGCGACGATGCCTGAACGACAGCATCGACGCGCGGCGCCGGCGACGCGGCACAGCCCGCATCCGGCACGGGCTTCGCGTGCGCGATGTCGAGCGCGTTCAGCAATGGCCAGCGCAACGCGGCATGCTTCGCGTCGTCGTCGCGCGTCACCTCCTGGTATTGCCCGGCGTCGCCACCGAAGCGCCGGAACAGATTACCGACGTCGTCTGAAACGCTCATGATGTTTCCTCGCTTGTCCTGCGCATTCCTGTACTGCGACAGCGTCAGCTGTCCGCCCACTGTTTCACTATATGGTTAACGTCGTCGTCAGGATCAAGTTTAGTCAGGGCGCTTTCAACAGTCTGAATTCGTATGCGTGCGCGTTGGCGCTTTGATATTCCTGTAGCGCGAGCGACCCCGCGCCCAGTTCGTGCAGCCAGTGCTGATACGCGCCTTCGAGAAAGGCGGAAGCCCACGGCGCGGCCCGTTCGCCGAAAGCGGCAAGCGGCGCGCAGCAATGTTCGATGGACAGATAGTCGTCACGCTCCGCAAGGCGAACGAACCCCCAGTCGAGCCCGGACCAGATGTTGTTGAGAAACGCAGCGAGGTCGTCCAGCGTCGTGCACTCGCCCGCCGGGTACCTGGCAGCAAAGCGCACGCCAATGCGCGACATCAGCACGCGCAACTGCGACGTATCAATCTGCGTCTCGAACTCTTCGGCGAGTGCGGTCAGGAAGCCGCGCCATTGCACGGAAGTCTGATGTCGCGTGTAATAGTCGAGCAAGGTTGCCGTGTGTTCGTCTTGCATGTGCGAGAGGTTGATGACGCGTGCGTAGGGTTTGACGGGAAGGCGATGCTTCCACTAACGGACACCGTCACGCAGACAGACTGCTATGTTCAGCGAATCGTCATAATGGGCGTCGCCAGCATAGCATCGTCAGTTGCCTATAAAAAAGCAACCGGCATAGTTTCTGATGTGGAAGGCAGACGACGAACCGATTATTTTGCACTTGCTCTTTTGCGTCGGCTCTGAGCAGTTCATTGAATGCTTCATTCGATATGCGTATTTTCTTCCATCTCATACGTGCAAGCCAGCTTTACGTAACTTTCAATGCATTACTGCTTCCGGAGTCAAACGATGAAGATCAACGACGAGCGCGCCATTCAGTTTCTTGGCGAAATACGTAAGCCACTACTCGTGTTGCATAAGGCGATACTCGATCACGAGCGCGCCTTGTATGAGAAGGAGTTTGGCCCCGTCACGCCTGCGGCGTTCCTGCAGGTGCTGATCAATGGATCGGGCTTTCGCTGGCTCAATCCGTTGTCGACGATGATCGCGAATGTCGATGAGATTCTCGATGACGATGAAGCAACCAGCGCCGATCGTATTGGCGCAGTCGAATCCGTCGTCGGTCTTTTCTCGGAAGACTTGCCAGGCAATATTTTCCTGCCGCGTTATCGGCAAATTTTGCAGAACAGTCCTGACATACTGCATGCTCACGGACAAATCGCGCCGATATTGAAATCGCTTGAAGCGGGTTGATTAATCGACTCATTTGTTTCGCATTTGAATCGATGTATGAGAAGCGGAAACGGGGTGGGCTCCTGCATTGCCTCACCTTCCGCTAGTCCGCTTCACGGGCGATGAACGTGAAATGCGATACGCCTGAATGACTCCCGGCAAATTGCAGCGTCGCAAAGGTGAGAATCTGCAGGAGCGCAAGGCACACGATCACGCACGTCAGGCGTTATCGACTCAAAAACGAGCCACACTCGCACGAATAGTTGAACGGAGTTGAACACGCATGACGCATTGGACGCTCGATCAGCAGTTCACGTATCGCGATCAAACCGTTCGTTACCGGGTCTTCGGCGACGGGCCGCCTATCGTGCTGATACACGGCACGCCGTTTTCATCATGGGTATGGCACCGGATCGCGCCGTATCTCGCACACGACCGCAAGGTTCATGTGTACGACCTGCTCGGCTATGGACAATCGGAGAAGCGCGAAGGTGCGGATGTGTCGCTCGGGGTGCAGAACGGCTTGCTCGCCGCGCTGCTCGAACACTGGCGACTCGACGCGCCCGATGTCGTCGCGCACGACTTCGGCGGGGCGACGGCCTTGCGCGCGCATCTGATCGACGGTTGCGATTACCGCAGCCTCACGTTGATCGATCCCGTCGCGGTCGCGCCCTGGGGCTCGCCGTTCGTGCGTCATGTGCGCGAGCATGCCGCGGCTTTCGCCGGTCTGCCCGCGTATATCCATGAAGCCGTCGTCAACGCGTACATACGCGGCGCGGTCGCACGGACCATCAGCGACGACGAGCTTGCGCCCTATGTCACGCCATGGCTCGGCGACGTGGGGCAACCGGCGTTCTATCGACAGATCGCGCAGATGGACCAGCGCTACACCGATGAGGTCGAAGCGCGCTATCCGCAGCTACGCTGCCGCACGCAGATTCTGTGGGGCGAAGACGATCAGTGGATTCCCATCGAACGCGGGCGGCATCTGGCCAGCGTGATTCCGGGCGCGCGTTTTCAGCCGGTGCAGAATGCCGGACATCTGATGCAGGAAGACGCGCCGGAAGCGATCGTCGCCGCGGTGTTGCGGTGGATAGACGAGGCGTCGGCGGGTTAAGCCGACGCGAGCCTTATCCGCGCTGATGCGGCAGGAACGGCATCGGATCGATCGGCTTGCCGTCTCGGCGCAGTTCGAACAGCACGGACACGCGCGAATTGTTCTCGCTGCCCATCTCGGCAATCTGCTGACCCCTGCGCACGATATCGCCCGTCTTCACGAGCAGCTTGCGGTTGTGCGCGTAGGCCGTCAGGAAATCCTTGTTGTGCTGGACGATGATGAGACTGCCGTACTCGTTCAGCCCCATGCCGGCGTACATGACCTTGCCGTCGGCGGCCGCGCGGATCGGGTCGCCCGGCTTGCCGCCGATTTCGATGCCACGTGTCTCGCCAGCCTGAAAGCCTTCGACAACGTTGCCTTGCGCCGGCCAGATCAGCGACACGCCTTTTGCGTGACGGGCGAGTTCGGCATTCACTTCACGCGCGTCGGCGGCGCTAGGCGCGGGCGCGCCGGTTGCCGGTGCCGAAGCCGCCGTGTTCGAGGTGCCACTCGTGTTGCTGGCGGCACCACTTACCGTGGCGCCCGATGCGCCGCTCGCAGCCGTTGCGGCGCCATTCGCATTGGCGGAGGTTGCACCCTGCGCCGTGGCCGAAGCCGGGCTGGCGGGAACGGCGACCATCTTCACCGCATCCGGCGACGACACCTTCAGCGCCTGCCCGATATGCAAGCGCGAGGACCGCGTCAGATGATTCCACGCGAGGACTTGCTTGACCGTTACGTTATGGCTGCGCGCAATGCGTGCCAGCGAATCGCCGCGACGCACCTTATAAACGACGGGCGGAACCGGCTGCGCGACCATCTGGGTCGCGGGCGCGGCGGGCGCAGGATCGGCTGCCGTTTGCGCGACCGATGCCGCGTCATTCTTGTTCGCGTCCTGCTCGCCCACATGCGCGCAGGCGCCCAGCATCAAGGCGAGCGTGAAGCTCGCAAAACTGGTCCAGGTCCTGTCGAATCCATTCTTCGACATATGCTCTCCCGCATGATTCGTTCAAAGACCGGACGCGCGCGGCTCGCCCAATCAGCGGATGTCGAACGACACCCGCGGACGGCGCGCAGTGTGCCGCCTCGTTGCGGCCTCAACCGTCCGGCGCCATGCCGGGGCCAATCCGCCATCCTGCCCGGAGCCGCGTCATATCTGATGCGATCTTCCGTCAAAGGGTCGGAATAGCCTTCTAAATTAAAGCCGCATTGTAAAGTGCACGCACCGGAAAACACGGGGCGCGAACACTTAGATACAAAATGTTTAATCGCGGTAATTTTCGGTGGTTGGGGTGTAGATGGGCAGCCTATCGACTGCTTTTTCAACCACGCGTCATAAAGCCGCACAATCTCATATCGGCACGGCGCGCGCGAAACTTGAGACGCAGCCGTCACCGCAATCAATATGGAGACGTCGATGGCCGACAGTAGCGAATCGAAAACGATCAGCGTGGCGATCGCGCGCGACTGGCAGGAGGTGTACGCGTTCATGGAGCATCCGCTGTCCTTCGCGCAGTGGGCATCGGGGCTCGGCAAACCGTTGCGCGGCGAAGGCACACGATGGACTTTCGAAAGCGCGGACGGCAAACCCGTCGACGTGCGTTTCACGCCGCGCAATCCGTATGGCGTGCTCGATCACTATGTGAGCAGCGGACACGGCGAGATCTATATACCGATGCGCGTGATCGCGAACGGCGAAGGCAGCGAAGTGCTGTTCACGCTGTTCCGGACAGCGGGTATGAGCGACGCGCAATTCGCCGCCGACGCGCAGTGGGTCGAGCGCGATCTCGCAGAACTGAAGCGCTTTCTCGAGCAGCAATAGAGTCCGCTCGTTTCACGCGCGCACGATCGTCACGCCGAGTGCTTCGAACGGTGCGGTGGTCGACTCCGGCGCGCCCTTCTCGACGATGATCGTGCTCGCCGCGTCGATTCCCGCAATCATGTACGCCGAGGCGGCATTCAACTTTTCCGACGACGCCAGCACGACCGTCTCCGCGGCGCGTGCCACCAGCGCCCGTTTCACATAAGCCTCTTCGAGGTCGCCGGTGCTCAATCCCGCCTCGGGATGAACGCCCGTCACGCCCATGAAGTACAGATCGGCGCGGATATGGCCAAGTGCTTCGATCGCGGCGGCGCCGACTGTCACCATCGAATGGCGGAACAGCCTCCCGCCGATGATCACGACCTCCAGCGCCTCGTGCGCCGCCAGTTCGACGGCGACGCTCGGACTGTGCGTGACGATCGTTGCGTTAAGGTCGACGGGGAGATGGCGCGCCAACTGGATCGCCGTTGTGCCGCCGTCGATGAAGGCGATCTGGCCTGGCGCGATCATCCGGGCAGCCGCCCTGCCGATCGCCGCCTTCGCTTCGGAGCCGATGGCCTCGCGCCCCGCGAGATTCGCCACCGCGGGTGATGAAGGCAACGCGCCGCCGTGCACCCGCTGCAGTTTGCCCTCTGCGGCGAGCTCACGCAGATCGCGGCGCACCGTGTCTTCCGAGACGCCGAATGACTCGCTCAGCGATTTGGCGAGCACCTGGCCGTCGCGTTGAAGGGCCTCGAGAATCAGATTTTTGCGTTGGGAAGTCAGCATCGATTTGTCTGATGGTGCCGTTCGTTCGGAACTGCACGAATTTTCTTGATTTTGCACGAATCTGCACGATACCATGATTCCGTCCGAGAACAAGGAGGATTTCATGGATAAAACGGCTGACCGCGTGCGGATCGTCGATGTGCAGGTGCTGTCCGACGACTGGTACGTGCTGAAGAAAACCATCTTCGACTACCGGCGCGCCGACGGCAGCTGGCAGCGACAGAGCCGCGAGACCTACGATCGCGGCAATGGCGCGACGTTGCTGCTCTACGATCCGCGCCGGCGGACCGTGGTGATGACGCGGCAGTTCCGCTTGCCTGCGTTCGTCAATGGGCACGAAGGAATGTTGATCGAAACGCCCGCCGGTCTGCTCGAAGCGGCATCGCCGGAAGAAAGGATTCGCGCTGAAGTCGAAGAGGAAACCGGTTACCGCGTCGAATGCGTGCGCAAGGTGTTCGAAGCGTTCATGAGTCCGGGATCGGTGACGGAGAAGCTTTACTTCTTTGTCGCCGAATACGATACCGATACGCGGATAAGTCGTGGCGGCGGAATCGCCGACGAGGGCGAAGATATCGAAGTACTCGAACTGCCTTTCGACGATGCACTAGCAATGGTCGCGCGCGGCGAGATCATGGACGGCAAGACCATCATGTTGCTGCAGTATGCGGCGCTTCATCTGTTTGTGAATGAATGCGCAGCGGAGAACGAAATCCGCGAATGAAAAAAACCCGTCGGGCTTCGAATGAAGCGCGACGGGAAATGCGTGGAAATCTCACGACACGAATGTCGCTTGCTACATTGCTCAATCAGAACTTGTGGCGAATCGCTGCGCGGAATGCGAGCTGGCTCGACGTCGACGACGGAGCCTGTGTGCCGAGAATGAACGCGTTGTCCATGATCGAATTCGTCTTGTCGCCCGCGACCTTCTGATACACGCCCTGCACGTAGAAGTCCGTGCGCTTCGAAATGTTGTAGTCCGCCATCAGGCCGACGGTATGGACCTTCGGCTTCGCGCTGCCCGTCGACGAATCATAGTTCTCCAGCGTGTACACGTACTCGCCGCCGACATAGAACGCGGGCGTCAACTGGTACTTCGCATTCAGTTCGAAGTTCTGGAACCTCAGGCGATTGAGTGTCGAGCCTGCCGCGACGATCGCGCCCGGCGTGCCGAGATAGCCGTTGCCCGTCGGGTTGTGGTAGTCCGAGTTCGTGTAGGCGAAGCCGACCGTCGCCGAGCCGAACGTGTAGTTGACGCCCGCACCGAAGACACGCATGCGCTGCGCGATGAAGCTGGCGTCGTTGGTTGCGATCGCGCCGCTTGACGTTGCGCCCGTGTTGTTCGCCTGCAGGTACGCAGCGGCAAGCAACAGGCCGCCCGTTGCGTATTGCGCGCCGAAGCTGTACTGACGGTCGTTCGCGAAATTCACGTCGTTGCTAAAGCTATACGTGCCGCCGAACTGGAAGCCAGCGATGTCCGGGCTCGCGTACTTGACCGTGTTGTTGACGCGGAACGAGTTGTCCGTGTTGTCGTTATCGAACGGGTGCGAGAACAGATAGCCGGACCAGTTACCGTTCGACGTGGTTTGCGCGAGGTAGTCGACGACGGAATCGTATTGACGGCCCAACGTGATCGTACCGAACCGGTCATTCGACACGCCGACGTACGCCTGACGACCGAACATGCGGCCGCCCTGCCCCAAACGGCCACTATTCAGGTCGAAGCCATTTTCGAGCTGGAAGATGGCCTTGTTGCCGCCGCCCAGATCTTCCGCGCCTTTCAGGCCCCAACGGCTGCCTTGCGCATAGCCGCTTTGCAATTCGACCACGCTGTGGCCGCCGACGCTATTCGTATAGTTGACGCCTTCGTCGATCACGCCATACAACGTGACACTGCTTTGCGCGAACACGGGAGCAGCAAACGCGGCCGTAGCAGCCAGCGCGATGACCTGTTTCTTCATTGGACGATCTCCGATTTTGGTGGATGTGTTGAGTTGGCGTGTGTTCTTTAACATTTTTTATTCGGCATGCTTACTAATTGTTAAGCTTCTTGCCGTTTTGTTTGCACGTACTTCCGGACCGGGCGCGTGCAACGGACGTGATGCTGCCCGAGCGGAATCGCGTCGTCTAGTTGAAGTCAGGGCGGGGTCGAATTTCGTTGTGAAATGCCCACGAATGGTGCATCAATTCGTGGGATTGAGTGGGTTCTGACGGGGGACTTCGAAGGATCGTGGCGCGCGTTCGTTAAATTTTTCCCGCACGAAACTTCCGCGACGTTAATCGGAATTGTCCGATAGGAGGCTCTGAAACGGCTTCGTATGCTCTGCGCCTCCATGTGGCGCGCGCTTAATCCGATTGCGGGGGGTCGAGCTAGACCTTCCCTCTTCGATGCTCATCCGCTTCGCGCCATGTCACCGATACGCGGCAGGGAGGCATTGATGAAAACAGCTTACAACGATGTTTCGCGCGAATCTCCGATTTTGGTGGACCGGGCTGCGAGCGTTGAGCCTCGCGTTATCGGGATTTTTGTATTCGACGGGTTTTCGATGCTGCCCGCAGTCGAGGTCGTCGATGTATTCGACAAAGCGAATCAGGTATTGGCCGTCGGGCATGATGATGCGCCTTGCTATCGGACAGTTTTTGTTTCGCGCCATGGTGGTTGTGTGTCGAGTTCGGCCAGCATCGACGTGCTGACGCAACCTGCTGAACAGCTTCACTCTGCGCGGGCGGTGTTCGTCGCGAATGGGGAAATGGCGGCTGACATCACAAGATACCTAAAGCTCAATGTATGGACTCAAGGAACGACGTCGCATCGTGAGGAAGTGTTCGCTATCGGCAATGGCGATCCTTCGCAGGAAATCACCCGTACGTCTCGTCAAACTCAAGAACTAACACTACCGACTGCGCACGGTGACGCATGGCTTGCCGACGGAACAGGCGACTACGCATCCGATTACGAGTCCCGCTCGGCTGTGCGGCATGCGCTTGGATTGATCAGGCGGGACTTTGGTGTGTCCGTGCTGCGTCGGGTGCTCAAACAGATTCCCGATACTGGCTTACCCGAATTCAACGCGATCGCAGCACAAAACGCCAAGTCGATCAATGAGAAGATTCGCGAGAGCGCGAAGTGGATCACGCGCAATTGTCATAAGGCAATAACCGTTACTGTAGCCGCACAGACGGCCGGCATGAGCGACCGCTCGTATTTGCGTCACTTTCGAGCGGAAATGGGGGTGAAACCATCCGGTTACCTACGACGTTCACGCGTCGAATTGGCGGCGACGTTATTGGAATCAAGTGACTTGCCAGTCGACAAGATCGCGCGACGTTGTGGACTGACAAGTGGCGAATGTCTTGCGCGATTGTTTCGGCAGGTTTTGCATATCTCGCCGACGGAATATCGCAACCACCGGCGCTCTCACAGCGCAAAGATATGCGAAGTCATCTGATGCAGACGCTATTTCCGAATGTCAACGGTGCATAAAAACAATGCTGACACCCATTTCGAAGGCCACAGACTTCTTCTGTATTTCGGGCGCTGCCTATGTTTCGCGGTGCATCGTCTTTCATGACAGTTCAACGTTCACGCATATTGATGATCTCATTGGTTTGCTTGGGCTCATGCTTCCATTTTTAACGTTCCGATTGACGAAGGTTTATCAACCCTTTCGCAACGATTCGGTATCTGCCAGCGTTGTACGCGTCCTGTTTGCATGGCTCTGCGCTCAGCTAATTCTGGCTGCGATATCCCACCCCTATCCCGGCGGCGAACTGCGAAACGGCTGGTTGTTATGGTGGACGGTGATAGCGGTCTGCGCGCTGGTTGCGGGACGGTGCGCCTTGCATGCACTACCATCGATGCTCCGCTCGTGGCGTCTCGCACCGGCACGCGTTGCGGTCGTGGCCCCACACGCCGCCAAAAACGATCTGCTGACGCGGATTGCCTCACAAACCAGAAACGCCTTTGTTCCAGAAGTGGTTTTCGATCCTACTCTAACAAACGATACGTCTGTCGATCGCATTCCCGTCGTGCACGAGATGAACGTCTTCAGGCAGCTTGTGCGAATGCAGAAGATCAGGGAAATCTGGATTGTCAACTCGCCGTTTCGATCGATACCAGTTGAACATTTGATCGACGAGTTTCGCAACGATTTCATCAATATTCGAGTACTGCCGATGCTGGAAGACAGCCACCCTGCGGCGAGCCTGCTTGGCATCTATCGTGGTGTTCCCGTCTTAAATGTGATTGCAACGCCTGAGCGGGGCTGGGACATCCTACCTAAGGAGGTATTCGATCGCGTCTTTGCACTGTGCGTGTTGCTGGCAATTTCCCCGATACTATTAGTTGTTTCTGTCTCGGTAAAGTTGTCCTCTCCCGGTCCTATTTTGTTCAGACAGTATCGCAAAGGTATGAACGGCGACGTCTTTTCGATCTATAAGTTTCGCACCATGTATCAAGGGGCTGACAAACCTGGAACTGTCGTTCAAGCGCGCAAGGGTGATGCGCGAGTAACAAAAGTGGGAAGCTTTCTGCGGCGCACGAGTCTTGATGAATTGCCGCAGTTCCTCAATGTACTCAAAGGCGAAATGTCGGTTGTCGGCCCTCGTCCGCATGCCGTGGAGCATGATGAGTATTACAAGGATCTCGTACAGCACTACATGTTTCGCTATCGGATCAAACCCGGCATCACAGGGTGGGCCCAAGTGAATGGGTATCGCGGTGAGACAGCGGAGATTGAGAGAATGGACGCGCGTGTCAGATTCGATATGTATTACATCCAGCATTGGACGTTCTGGATGGATCTGAAGATTGTTGCATTAACTATTATCAAGGGGTTTGTTGGGAAAAGCGCTTACTAGATTATCCCTACGTCCCGATCCATTTCGATCGGCGGTTTCAAATGTGAAGCGCAACACAATGCCTAGTGAACGGAATTATCAGGTTGAGAAGCAAGTGCAAGCATGGTGGCGAAGACTTCGAACGGCGAGTGGAAAGCGTGTGTGGCACGTGGCCGGC
>Ga0207426_1000411_pt1 | contig 71437 bp, 64 predicted proteins | sample AraplaMF_Cvi_mMS_FD_184265 | JGI IMG/M metagenome (GOLD analysis project Ga0207426, IMG submission 184265) | Arabidopsis root microbial communities from the University of North Carolina, USA - plate scrape MF_Cvi_mMS (SPAdes) (version 2) | ecosystem: Host-associated > Plants > Roots > Endosphere...
CCGCCATAGCGCAGCAGGTGCAGCCGCACCCCGTTGGCCCGCACGTGATAGCCATGAAGAAATGAACTCATTGCGGCCTTCCGAACCAGCCTCGAATGCGGTTCCACAGCACGCTCCACATCATCGCGGCCATGGAGACCGTGGGTTGCGGCTCGTCGACTGACGTCGCCTGCCCGCTCAGCCGGCGGGAGATCTGCTTGCCGAAGTCCGCCACCATGCGGCGCACGAAATCCTTCACCAGCCCCGAGCGCGAGAACTGCGCGAGCGGCCCCTGAAGGGCGTAGATCATGTCCACGTGGACCCGGGTGCTGTCGGCGCCCAGCGCTTCGAGCCGATAGGTGATGTCGCCCTGGGTGCGCGACTTGCTCAGGCTGTCCTGGCCCGCGCCCCTGAGGACGGCGCGCCTGGCGGCATCGTCGCGTTCCAGCCGCGCCGCACCGGCGAAGGCTGCGGACATCGGCCCGAACTTGATGGCGATCGTGCCCTTGACCCTTTCGCCCTCGTGCGAGTCGATGGTCGCGCCCGGCAGGCAGGACGCCACTGCGGGCAGGTCGCCCATGAATGCCCACACACGGTCGACCGGATGAGGTACGTCGAAATGGACCTCGATGGCGTTGCCCTTCGCCTTGGCCTTGGCCATCGCCACGGGGTCCACCTCCGGCATGTCCGCCACGGCGGCCGTATCGGATGCCGCGCTCCGGCCCGGCGAAGGCGATGTGATGGGCGTCGCTGCGTCGACGCGTTTCAGCGCGACCGTTCGCGGCGCGACCAGTCTCTGGCGCAGCTTCTCGAACTGCACGTCGGGGGTGTCGCGCTGCTGCTGGAGCACGTCCAGGATGGCGTCGACGATGCCCTGGTAACCCGTGCAGCGGCAGAGGTTGCCCGACAGCTCCAGGCGCACGCGCGCTTCGTCGGCGTCGGGCAGTCGAAGCACGATGTCGCGCGCCGTGGTCAGCATTCCCGGCGTGCAGAAGCCGCACTGCAGCGCATGGTGGCGCGTGAATGCCTGCCGCAGCCGCTGCATCGCCGCATCGTCGTCGTAGCCCTCGATGGTGGTGACCTCCCGGCCTTCGCATGCCACGGCGAAGGTGATGCACGAGCGCGTGGGCTGACCGTCGACGAGCACGGTGCAGGCGCCGCACACGCCGTGCTCGCAGCCGAGGTGCGTTCCGGTGAGGCGCAGTTCGTCGCGCAGGAAATCGCCCAGATGCACCCTGGGCTCGGCCGGCCGGCTGATGCTGCGACCGTTCACTTGAATGGAAATCGGGTCCAAGTCTTTTTACTCCGCGTGTTTGGCACCGGCCAGGACGCCGGACTGCTCGAGTGCACGCTCCAGGCAGGCGGTGAAGAGCTTCCGGTCGATGGCGTCGCGCTCCGGTAGTGCGGTGCGTACGGCTGCCCGCAGCGACTCGCGGCCGGCCGCGCCGGCACCGTCGCGCGCGATCTCGGCTGCGAGCGGATTCAGCAGAAGGGGGGGGCCGTCGGCCGCCCCGAGGACGATCCGCGCACGCTCGCGCGAAGCGTCGAAATACACCGCGGCGCTGGCCTCCGCGAACTCGCCCGGCTTGCGGCAGACCTTGTGATATCCCCAGTGCATGAAGGATGTCTCCGAAGGCACGGCGACCGACACGATCAGCTCATCGGACTCGAGCACGGTCGTGTAGGCGCCGAGCATGAATGCGTCGGCGTCGATCGTGCGTTCGCCGCGTGGCGATCTGACCACCATGCGTGCGCCGAGTGCCGCCAGCACCACCACCCAGTCGGCCGCGGGATCGGCATGCGCCAGGCTGCCGCCCACGGTGCCGCGGGTACGGATCGCGCGGTAGGCGATCCCGCCTGCGACCTCGCGCATGGGGTGCGCGGCCAGCGGCGGGTGCATGCCGTCCTCGATCTCCGCATGGGTGACGGCGGCGCCGATCTCGATCCAGTCGCCCTTGCGGCTGACGGTGCGAAGGCTGGGAATCTGCGCGACGTCGACCACCTGAGCAGGCCGCGCCAGCCGCAGGTTGAGCATCGGGCCGAGGGACTGGCTCCCGCTCATCGCCTTCGCGGCGCCTGCGCCTGCCGCCAGTGCAGCGATCGCCTCGCCGACATCGAGGACGCGCGTGTATGCGAACTTGGGCGCTTTCATCGGGCGTGCTCCTCTTCGCGATTGGCGCCTTCGAGGGCCGCGAGCAGGCGGCGCGGCGTCAGGGGCGTCATGAGCACCTCGGCAGCGCCGGTACCGCGCAGGGCGTCGTTCACCGCGTTGAAGATCACCGCAGGCGGCGCGATCGCACCGCCTTCACCGACGCCCTTGGCTCCGAATTCGGTGTGCGGCGAAGGCGTCTCGAAATGGTCGATGCGGATGCGCGGCACCTCGGTGGCGCCCGGCAGGATGTAGTCGGCCAGGGTGGAAGCCAGCGGCTGGCCCTGTTCGTCGTACGGACTCTCCTCGTACATCGCGGTGCCGATGCCCTGTGCGATGCCGCCGATGGTCTGGCCCTCCACGATCATCGGATTGACCATGGTCCCGCAGTCCTCCACGACCACGTAGTCGAGGATCTCGACCTCGCCCGTTTCGGTGTCGACGGCCACCACCACCGCATGCGTCGCATAGGTGAATGTGCCGGTATCGACGTTGGGCTTGTACGCACGGGACACCTCCAGGCCGCCGAGATGAACGTCGGCAGGCAGGTCCTGCGGCGTGAGATACCACGCGCCCCCGACCTGCGACAGCGGGATCGACTTGTCGCCGGACACCGCGCGTCCTTCGATCAACGCCACGGTTTGCGCATCCACCCCCATGAGGTAGGCGGCGATCGACTGGATCCGCGGCAGCAGTTCCTTGCACGCGACCGAGATGGCGCCTCCCGACATGACGGTGGCGCGCGAGGCATAGGTGCCCGAAGAAAACGGCGTGAGCGCCGTGTCCCCGTGCACCACCCGGATCCTCGACACCGGAATGCCGAGCACGTCGTTGGCGATCTGCGCGAAGCTGGTCTCCATGCCCTGGCCGTGCGAGTGCACGCCCACGCGCACTTCGAGTCCGCCGTCCGCGGTCATCCTGACGACCGCCTGGTCGAAGCCGGGCACCACTGGCAGCCCCCAGTTCGCGAACACCGTCGTGCCGTGGGCGGACTGCTCGGTATAGGTGGCCGTGCCGAAGCCGATCAGCCGCCCGTCGGGCTCGCCGCGCGCCTGGCGCTCACGCACGGCCTGCAGCCCGATCATCTCCACGGCGCGGCGCAGGCTCGCCGGGAAGTCGCCGCTGTCGAAGTGCTTGTTGGCCACGTTCACATAGGGCATGGCCGAGGCCGGCACCAGGTTCTCCAGCCTCACCTCCCACGGCTCCCGTCCCACCTCGCGGGCCACGGCGTCCATGAGCAGCTCGATCGCGAAGCAGACGCCCGTGCGCGCGACGCCGCGGTAGGCCATGAACCCGGGCTTGTTGGTCGCAACGCAGAGAGTCTCGCACCGATAGCCGCGGAAGCTGTAGGGCCCCGGCAGGTTGCCGATCGCCTGGCCAGGTTCCAGGCCGACGAAGAAGGGATAGTAGGAATAGGCGCCGCCGTCGATGGTGATGACGGCATCCAGCGCCAGCAGCCTGCCCGTGCGGTCCGCATAGGCCGTGAGCCGGTAGTGATGCTGGCGTGTGTTGGCGCCGACGATCAGGTGCTCGCGCCGATCCTCGAGGTAGCGAAACGGCGTGCGATAGGTCTTGGCCAGCCAGGCGACGCAGAGGTCTTCGGGATAGAGCTGTCCCTTGTAGCCGAAGGCGCCGCCGACGTCCGGGGACACGACCCGCACGGCTTCCTCGTTCATCGCGAGGTGCTGGGCGATGCCCACGCGCAGCAGATGCGGGACCTGGGTGGCGCTGACGACCACGAGCTGGTCGGTCTGGAAATCCCAGTAGGCCAGGACGGACTTGCCCTCCAGCGGCACGATGCATTGGCGCGACAGCTCGACCGTGCGGCTGACCTTCACCTCGGCCTTCGCGGCGAGTTCTTCGAAGTCGCGATTGGCCCGCAGCGTGAGAAAGACGTTGTCCTTCCATTCGGGGTGCATGAACTCCCCCGTGGCCGCGAGCGCGGAGTCCGTGCTGTGGTACACGGGCAGTTCGTCGTACGTGACCTCCACTTCCTCCAGCAGGTCTTCCGCCATGGCGCGCGTGGGGGCCACTGCCATCGCGATCGCCTCGCCGACGTGACGAACCTTGCCCGACGCCAATGGCGGCAGCGCCGAATACTGGTAGGTGGGCACCGAAGACGGCGACCCGATGTCCACCGCATCCGACATCATGTCGCGCAGGAACACCTTCCCCGCAAGCGCTTCGGGAATCTCGACGCCGGTGACCACCGCATGCGCGAGCGGGCTGCGCAGGAACGCGACCTCCTGCAGGCCTGGCAGCACGAAGTCGCCCACGAAGTTGCCCTTTCCCACGAGGTGGCGCGCGTCCTCCTTGCGAGGCACCCGGGCGCCGATGCCCTCGCGCTTCAACAGCCTCGCCGGAATGTCTGCTCGGTCCATGCGTTTCCTTTTCTTGACTGGTTTCCTGGTGCCGGACTTCATCGAATCCGCCCATGCCCGGCAATGCCCAGGTGATCGACGCGCAAGAACAGGTCTGTTCGCCGAACCCCGCAAAAGGGCCTCGATCGTCAATGTGCGTTTCGACACCTGCATCGCACGATATGACAGTTCACATGCACAAGTATATGACTGATGTCGGCGCAATGGAAGCCGGCTGCTGTCGATGCAAACCCTAACGACGATACATCTCGAAAGTGGTGCATCTGCATTGGCATATCGCCCTTTATTGGCGTTTGTTCGCCCCTTTTCAAATCCAATCTGGTGCAGCTTCGGACAGTAAAAACCCGTACTTGAAATCGCAGCCACGCCCAACTAATATGACAGTTAACTGACTATTTTTGAAAGGTCCGGAAATCCCCGGATGGAGCCATGAACTGGATCAAAGTCGCTTCGGCGCGAGAGCTGAAAAACGATGAAGCGAAAACCCTCAACGTCGCAGGCCACGGCGTCGCGCTGTTTCGTGTCGACGACGAGTTCTTCGCCACGGACAGCATGTGCACGCATGCCACCGCGCTGCTCTCGGAAGGCTACGTCGAGGACGGCTGTGTCGAATGCCCGCTGCACCAGGGGCGCTTCGACATCCGCACGGGCAAGGCGTTGTGCGCGCCGGTCACCGTGGACCTGCGTACCCACGCCGTGAAGCAGGAAGGCGATGACATCTACGTGATGTCGCCGGCCGCGAAATGACTTCGCCCGGCATCGTCATCGTGGGTGCGGGCCAGGCCGCGGCGGTCGCCGCCCATGCGCTGCGCGAACACGGCTACCGCGGACGCATCACGATGCTGGGGCGCGAGCGTCACAGGCCGTATGAGCGGCCCCCGTTGTCCAAGGCCGTGCTGGTCGCGGCCGAGGAGCCGCGCCTCGACGTCCTCGCGCAGGACGCCTGGGCACTCGGCGACATCGATCTTCGAAGCTGCAGCGATGCGGTAGCCCTGGATCTCTCGAAGAGGCAGGTTCGCCTTGCCGATGGCCAGGTGCTCCCGTACGACATGTGCCTGATCGCCACGGGCGGCGAGGCCAGCACGCTGGCGTGCGCACCGGCGGGCCGACCGCACGTGCACTACGTGCGCACTCTCGACGATGCGCGGCGGCTGCGCGCGGCCCTACAGGGCAAGCCGCGGGTCGCGATCCTGGGTGGCGGCTTTCTTGGCCTCGAGATCGCCAGTTCCGCGTTGTCGGCCGGTGCGGCGGTGACCGTGATCGAACGCGCGACGTCCGTGCTCGATCGATTTCTTCCGCCCGAAGCATCGGCGTGGCTCGAGTCCGGCCTGCGGCAGGCAGGCGCGCGACTGCTGCTCGGCACTGCCCTCGAAGGCGTCAACGCTCTGCCTGATGGCCGTATGCGCCTGTCGACCCATGCCGGCGATCTGGAGGCGGACGAGATCGTCGTGGCCATCGGCCTTTCGCCCAACGACGCACTGGCCCGCGATGCGGGCCTGCAGATCGCGGCGGGCGGCGGCGTTCTCGTCGACGCGCAGTGCCGCACCAGCGACGAGCACGTGTTCGCGTGCGGCGACTGCACCAGCCAGCAACGCCCGGGGCACGCGGCGCCGACGCGCCTGGAATCCTGGCAGAACGCCAACGAGCAGGCACGCACCGCCGCGGCCGCCATGCTCGGTGCGACCGGCCCGACACCGGCGGTGCCCTGGTTCTGGACCGACCAGGGCCGGCACAACATCCAGATGCTGGGCCTGCCGGCCCCCGGTCTCGACTATGTGCGCCGGGGCGATCCGGCCACCGGCAAGGTGCTGTGGATCGGCCACCGCGGCGCCGTGCCGCTGCACGGCGTGGCCATCAACGCCGGGGCCGATCTGCGCGCCATCCGGCCCCTCTTCGAGCAGCGGCAGCCGGTGTTGCTCGACGAATTCCAGCGCGACGCCACCGATCTGCGTGCATGGGCCAGGCAGATGCGAGGCAGCCCCCCTTCCACCGTTCAACCACCCCTCAGAGCCTAAGGAGCTTTCATGTATCAATCGCAGGCGGTCATCGGCATCACGAATGCCCGAAAGAACCCGCCCCTGGAACAGTGCGTCTGGCCCGCGGACGCGCTCAACAACATTCCGGACTGGGTCTACACCAGCCAGGCCATCTACGACCAGGAGATCGAGCGCATCTTCCGCGGCGACACCTGGAACTTCGTCGCACTGGAAGCCGAGATCCCAAACCCCGGCGACTACAAGCGGGGCTACGTCGGCGCCACGGCCGTGGTGATCGTTCGCGCGGAAGACAACACGATCTCCGTCTTCGAGAACCGATGCGCCCACCGCGGCGCCGAGTTCTGCCGCTCCAGCCACGGCAACGCGAAGGAGTTCGTCTGCCCCTACCACCAGTGGTCGTACGACCTCAAGGGCAACCTGCAGGGCGTGCCGTTCAAGCGCGGAATCAACAAGGTCGGCGGCATGCCGCCGGACTTCAAGAACGCAGAGCACGGCACCCGGCAACTGCGCGTGGCCACGCGCAACGGCGTGGTGTTCGCCACCTACTCCGACAAGACGCCGCCGCTGGAGGAGTACATGACCAAGGAGATCGTCGAGGAGTTCGACGTTCCGTTCTCGGGCAGGAAGCTCAAGATCCTGGGCTACTGCCGCAACGAGCTTCCGTGCAACTGGAAGATGTACCACGAGAACCTCAAGGACCCGTACCACGCGACGCTGCTGCATTCGTTCCTCGTGGTGTTCGGCCTTCTGGTGCCCGGCATCAAGTCGATCGTCTTCGCCGACAAGGAACATGGTCGCCACGGCTACATGGCATCGTCCAAGCCCGACCAGGTCTATGCCACGGTCGCCGCCGACGACAAGGCCGAGATGCGGTCGTTCAGCGACAACCTCCGTCTGCGCGACGAGCGGTTCCTGGACTACGTGCGCGAGTTCGACTCGCCCTGGTCCGCCAACATGATGACCATGTGGCCGAACCTGATCGTGCAGCGCCAGATGAACACGATGGGTGTGCGCCAGATCATTCCGAACGGCCCCAACAGCATGGTGATGCAGTGGACCATGTTCGGCTACGAGGACGACACGCCCGAGATGACGCGGCACCGCCTTCGGCAGGGCAACCTGATGGGCCCGTCCGGCTTCCTGGGCCTCGAGGACAACGAGGCATTGAAGTTCGTGCAGGAAGGCATCCGCAATTCGTCCACCGACAACAACGTCGTCAAGCTCGACGCGGGCCACCAGGGAACGGCGCGCAACCTGATCTCGGAGTCGTGCATCCGGTCGCTCTACCAGTACTACCGGGACGTCATGGGCATCCGTGTCGCGGAGGTGGCAGCATGAAGGAGCGGCTCGCCTACGCCAGGTCCACGATCTCGCCGCGCCGCGCGGCCGAGCTGCGCGCCGAGGTCGACTCGTTCCATGTCGAGTACTGCGCAGCACTCGATGCCAACGACATCGAGCGTTGGCCCGAGTTCTTCAGCAAGGACGCGACCTACCGGATCACCTCGCGCCAGAACGCGCTGCTGGACATGCCCGTGGGCCTCGTCTACTGCGAGGGCCTGGACATGATCACCGACCGCGCGCTCGCGGTGGCGCACTCGCAGATGTTCGCGCCACGGCACATGCTGCATGTGCTGGGAATCACGCGCGTGCTGCAGGAGACGGGCGACACGATCAGTTCGCAGACCCCCTTCATCCTGATGCAGACCCTGGTCGAGGGGCCTTCCACCGTGCATCTCGCGGGCATCTATCACGACCGCTTCGTGCGCGACGGCGAACGGCTGCTCATTGCCAGCCGCGAAGTGGTGCACGACACGGAAATTCTCGACACGGCCCTGGCATACCCGGCCTGAATCCATTGAGGACGACAATGAATCAAACACCCAAGATCGCGCTCGAAGAGCACTTCAGCGCCCCCGGCTTCGATGCCTATTCCGCGAAGTACACGCGAGCGCTGCCGGCCGACTTCGTGGCGCGGCTCGACGCCAGGCTCAGTGACTTCGACGACCAGCGCCTGGCCGAGATGGACGCGGGCAACATCGAGTACGCCGTGCTGTCGCAGACGATGCCCGGCGTCCAGGCCGAGACCGACGGCGCCGCCGCCGTGCGGCGCGCACGCGAGAACAACGAGTTCCTCGCCGAGCGCGTGGCGCGCCATCCGCAGCGCTTCGGCGCCTTCGCGCACGTCGCGCTCCAGGACCCGGCGGCCGCAGCGCGAGAACTCGAGCGCACCGTCGTCGAGTGCGGCTTCAAGGGCGCGCTGATCAACGGCCATACCCTGGGCCGCTACTACGAAGGCAGCGAGTTCGACGTGTTCTGGGAGCGCGCCGAGGCACTCGGCGTGCCCATCTATCTGCACCCCAACGCGTTCAGCCAGCCGCCGGCGCTGCTGGAGGGCATGCCTGTGCTTCAGGGGGCCACCTGGGGGTGGGGCGTGGAGACCGCGGGGCACGCGCTGCGCCTGCTGTTCGGCGGGGTGTTCGACCGCTTCCCGCGACTGACCCTGCTGCTGGGCCACATGGGCGAGGCACTGCCGTATCAACGCTGGCGCATCGACAGCCGCTTCGCCGCGTACCCCTCGGGCATCAAGCTGGCGCGCAAGCCCAGCGAGTACATCGGCAGCAACATCCTGATCACGACGTCCGGGGTGTGCTCCGCGCCGGCACTGCTGGGCGCCATCGGCGAGCTCGGCGCCCATGCCGTGCTCTTCTCCGTGGATTACCCCTACGAGTCCACCGCCGAAGCCTGCGCCTTCGTCGAGCAGGCGCCGCTCGACGCGCGCACCCGCGAGTTGGTTTGCCACGGCAATGCGCGCCGGCTCTTCAAGCTCGGCAGCCCGCAGGACCTTGCGCTCCTGCAGATCTGAAACTTTTCAAACAAAGGACGAAACATGCCAGTCAGCGATTACCAGATGGTCAAGGCCTGGAACGAGGTTCTGAAGCTCAGCAAGGTGGAGCCGGGCCAGAAGGTCTCGATCCTGTGCGGCCCCCACACCCACCCCCAGACGCTGCAGACCGCCACGATCGCGGCGCAGGCCGCGGGCGCGGTCGTCACCAGGATCGAACTGCAGCCCATCAACGCGGAGAAGGCCCCCAGCCGCGACCTGATGAACTACCTGGGAGAAACGCCCCTCACCAACAACCCGGTCGCGCTCGCGGCGATGAAGAACAGCGACATCGTGCTGGACCTGATGCTGCTGCTGTTCTCGCCCGAGCAGATGGAGATTCTCGAGTCGGGGACGAAGATCCTCCTGGCCGTCGAGCCGCCCGAGGTGCTGGTGCGGGCGGTACCCACCGAGGCCGATCGCGAGCGCGTGCTCGCCGCATCGAAGCTGCTCAAGGCCGCCAGGAAGATGCACGTGACCTCGCCGGCCGGCACGGACGTGACTTTCAAGCTCGGTGATTACCCGACCATCTCCGAGTACGGCTTCTGCGAGGAGCCCGGGCGCTGGGACCACTGGCCCAGCGGCTTCCTCTTCACCTTCGCCAACGAGGGCGGCAGCGACGGCACCATCGTGATCGATCGCGGTGACATCCTGCTGCCGCAGAAGAACTACGTCTCGGACAAAATCACCATGCAGCTGCGCGAAGGCTTCGTGCGCAGCATCGAGGGCGACATCGACGCCGCGCTGCTGCGCGAGTTCATGGAGGCCTACAAGGACCCCGAGGCCTACGCCATCGCGCACATCGGCTGGGGGATGCAGCCGCGCTGCTACTGGCACACGCTGTCGCTGGTGGACCGCGAAGCCACGTCCGGGCAGGACGCGCGTGCGTTCGAAGGCAACTTCCTGTTCTCGCTGGGCCCCAACAACGAGGCCGGAGGGCCTCGCACCACGCCCTGCCACCTGGACATTCCCTTGCGCAACTGCACGGTGAAGCTCGACGACGTCGTCGTGGTTCGCGACGGCAAGGTCATCGACGAGGCCTTCCGATGAGCGCCGATCCGGACATCTACCAGAAGCAGGGCTTTGGCAATGCCGTCGCCCCGAAGGCGCCATACGGCCTGCTGATCATCGACTTCGTCAACGGGTTCGCGGATCCGCTCACGTTCGGCGGCGGCAACATCGAGCCGGCCATCGAATGCACCCGCGGCCTGCTGGCCGCTGCGCGCGAGCGCGGATGGCCCATCGTGCACACGCGGGTCGTGTACCAGGACGACGGCGCCGATGCGAACATCTTCGCCCTCAAGGTGCCGCCCATCCTGGCCCTGCGCGAGGACGAGCCGCAGAGCCAGATCGTCGCGCAGCTGCAGCCACGCAACGGCGAGCTGGTGCTGCGCAAGATCCATCCGTCGGCCTTCTTCGGCACCTCGCTGGCTTCCTGGTTGTCGCAACGCGGCGTGCAGACCTTGCTGATCGCGGGATGCACCACCAGCGGGTGTGTCCGTGCCAGCGTGGTCGATGCCATGTGCCACGGCTTTCGCCCCCTGGTCGTCACGGACTGCGTGGGCGACCGGTCGCTGCAGGCGCACGAGGCCAACCTCTTCGACATGGACCAGAAGTACGCGACCTTGATGCCTCGCGACGCCGCACTGCAGGCGACCGAAGCAGTGCAGCCGCGCGGCGTCCCGGCCTGAAGCCTGGCCGCACCCCACGACTCCCGACCGACCTCTCGTCAAAACCCGGGCGAATGAACCCGCCAGCGACCCCCACTACCTGGAGAAGAAGATGACCCTCAAACTCATTGCCGCGATCGCGGTTTCACTCGCATCGCTCGCGCTGCAAAGCCGCGCCGACGTCATCAAGGTGGGTGTGATCGCGCCCATGTCCGGACCGTTCTCCGCGGTGGGGCAGACCTGGGAAGGAGCGACCAAGGCCTACCAGAAGCTCAACGGCACCACTGCAGGCGGGCACACGATCGAGGTCGTCTACCGCGACCTGCCGGAGATCAATCCCGCGCAGGCCAAGGCACTGGCCCAGGAGCTCATCATCAAGGAAGGCGCCCAGTACATCGCCGGCCTGTACTTCACGCCCGATACGCTGGCTGTCGCCGCACTCGCGCAGGAGGCGAAGGTACCTGTCGTGATCTTCAACGCGTCGACCTCGTCGCTTCTCGAGAAGTCCGACTACCTGCTGCGCACCTCCTACACGCTGCCGCAGATGGCCGTGCCGGTGGCCAAGTACGCGCTCGAGAAGAACGTGAAGAACGTCGTGTCGCTGGTCAGCGACTTCGGTCCCGGCCTCGACGCCGAGAAGGCCTTCAACACCGCGTTCGTCGCCGGAGGCGGCAAGCTGCTCGAGGCGATCCGTGCGCCGCTGAAGACGACGGACTTCGGCCCCCTGATGCAGCGCGTGAAGGCACTCAAGCCCGACGCGCTCTACGTCTTCGGACCCGGGGGGCCGGCCACCTACGCAATGATCAAGGCCTACAACGAAGCGGGGTTGAGGGCCGCAGGCGTGCGCTTCCTGGGCACGGGCGAGACGGATGAAGACCAACTGCGCGCGATCGGCCCCGAGCTGCTCGGCATCGAGACCGGCATGTTCTATTCGGCGACGCACAACTCGCCGCTGAACAATGCTGCCGTCAAGGCGCTGGCAGAGGTGGCGCCCAAGGCCATTCCGACCGTCCAGCTCGCAAATGCGTACGATGGCCTGCATGTGATCTATCACATGGTCAAGGCAACCGACGGCAAGCGCGACGGGCCCAAGGCCCTGGCCGCCGCCAAGGGCTTTTCGTGGGAGAGCCCGCGCGGCCCGGTGAAGATCGACCCGGCTTCCCGCGAGTTCGTGCAGAACGTCTACATGCGTGTGGTCGAGAAGGACGCCTCGGGGCGCTTCGTCAACCGCGAGTTCAGGACCTTCGAGATGCAGCCCGACTACGGGCGCATCCAGGGCGCGGCCAAGTAACGCAGAGACTGCAGCATGTCTTTCGCGCTTCTGAGCAGCGTCCTGGTCGACGGCGTCACGTACGCCATGATCCTGTTCATGATCACCGTGGGCCTGTCGATGACCATGGGCCTGATGCGTGTGGTGAACCTGGCCCATGGCGCCTTCGCGATGCTCGGCGGTTTTCTCGCAGCGAGCATTCCGCAGCGCCTGGGCGTACCCATCGGGCTGGGCTTCGTGCTGGCGATCGCCCTGGTGGCCCTCTTGGCCTTGATCTTCGAGCGCACCCTGCTGCGCCGCTTCTACCGCCGCGACGATCTCGACCAGATGCTGGTGACGATCGGACTGATGTTCGTCGCCACCGCGGCGGTCAACCTGATGTTCGGATCGTCGGTGACCTCCGTCGCGCTTCCCGAGGCGTTCGGCGGCTCGGTGGACCTGGGCTTTCGCTCCATTCCCCGGCACCGGCTCATCGTCGTCGCCTGCGGGTTGCTGGTCGTCGTCGTCCTGTGGTTCGCAGTGGACCGGTCGTCCTTCGGCATCCGGGTGCGCGCTGCGGTCGACAACGCGCCCATCGCCCGGGCCATCGGCATCGACACGACGAAGATCTACGCAGCCACCTTCGCGATCGGTGCCGCGCTCGCGGCGCTGGGCGGCATCGCCGGTGCCGAGCTGCTGCCGATGGAGCCGACCTATGCCTCCAAGTACCTCGTGATCCTCCTGGCCGTCGTGGCCGTGGGTGGAAACGGAAATCTGTTTGGCTCTTTCTTCGCAGCATTGCTGCTCGGCATCGTGGAGACCTCGATGAAATACATGGTTCCGCAGCTCGCATCGGCTGCCTTCTTCCTGACGATGATCGTCGTCCTGCTGTTGCGGCCCCAGGGGCTGTTCGGGAGGCAGGCATGAGTGCGGTGATTCCACCCATGGTGATGGCTGTGCCGCCCCGCGCCCGCCCGTGGACGCAGTTGCGCGCCGAGATCGTCCTGACGCTGGCGGGGCTGCTGGCCTTCGCGTTGTTCCCGCAGGACTTGGGGTTGCTGACCAACATGGCAACGATGTCCATCTTCGCGCTGTCGCTGAGCCTCGTGCTCGGGCAGGCGGGCATCGCGACCCTGGGCCAGGCCGCGCTCTACGGCGCCGGTGCCTACGTCGCGGGCTGGACAGCGCTGTACCTGACGGCCGATCCGATCGTCGGGCTGCTGCTCGGCGGCCTGGGCGGAGGGTTGATCGCGCTGCTCAGCGGTGCCGTCATGCTGCGCTCGACCAAGCTCACGCTGGTCATGCTCACCATCGCCGTGGCGCAGTTGCTGCTCGAGCTCGCCAACTGGGCCCGATGGCTCACGGGCGGCGACGACGGACTTGCCGGCTTCGAGGTCGCCCCGCTGTTCGGCATCTGGGAGTTCAACTTCATGGGCCACACCGGCTATTTCTACGCGCTGGGCGCGCTGGTGCTGGTGTTTTTCCTCGTGCGCAACCTGGTCGATTCGCCCTTCGGCCTGACGGCCAGGGCGATCCGGCAGGACCCGGGCCGCGTCCAGGCGCTGGGCGGGCGCGTGTACCTGCACCTGCTGGCCGTCTACACCGTCGGCGGCGTCGTGGCGGGCCTGGCTGGCGCGTTGACCGCGCAGACCAGCAAGGTGGCCAATCTCTTCATGCTGGACTTCACGACGTCGGCGGGCGTCGTCGTCATGATCGTCCTGGGCGGCACGCGCCGCCTGTCGGGTGCGGTGCTCGGCACCGTCGCCTACATGACCATCCACCACATCGCATCGACGTTGAACCCGTACCACTGGCTCTTCGTGATCGGCTCGATGCTGATCTTCGTGCTCATCGTCCTGCCCGAGGGCCTGATCGGGCTCCTGGACCGGGCCGCGGCGTACGCCAGGCGTCTGGGCCGCAAGGGAGGAGCCCGATGACCCCCCGGCTGCAAACCCGCAACCTGTGCCACTCCTTCGGCGGCCTGGCCGTCACGCAGAACGTCACGCTGTCGCTCCCGCAGGGCGCGCGCACGGCACTGATCGGGCCGAACGGCGCCGGCAAGACCACGCTGGTCAACCTGCTCAGCGGCGCGATCCGTCCGAAGTCCGGCGACATCCAGCTCGACGGCCGCTCAATCGTGCAGCTGCCGCAGTACGCACGCGTGCGCAGCGGCATCGTCCGCACGTTCCAGATCAGCCGCCTGTTCAAGGACCTGACCGTGGCGGAGAACGTCAAGGTCGCGGTGCTCCAGCGGCTGCGCGCCTCCATGCAGTGGTGGCCTTCGCCGGCGCGTTCGGCGCGTGTGCACGACGAGGTCCACGAGACGCTCGGCATGCTGGGCCTGCAGCCCTATGCGAACCGGGTGGTGGGACGGCTGGCGCTCGGCGAGCAGCGGCTTGCGGAGATCGCACTCGCGCTCGCCATGAAACCCGAGGTGCTGCTGCTGGACGAGCCCGGCGCGGGCGTGCCGCAGGGAGAAGGCGGCCGCATCATGAGCGCCATCGAGAGCCTTCCGAAGGACCTGTCGGTGCTGCTCATCGAGCACGACATGGACCTGGTGTTCCGCTTCGCCTCGCACATCATCGTCCTGGTTGCCGGCGCGGTGATGGTGGAGGGGACTCCGCAGGAAGTCGCGGCCAACGAACAAGTCAAGCAAATCTACTTCGGACGAGACGGCCACCATGCCCAGCACTCCCATTGAACTTCGGTTCGACGACGTCACGACCGGCTACGCCGGCGTGCCCGTGGTCGAACATCTGAGCTTCAGCGTGCGCGAAGGCGAGCGGCTGGGGCTGATCGGGCGCAACGGCGCCGGCAAGACGACGACGCTGGCGACCGCGACGGGCCTGGCCGATCTGATGAAGGGGCGCGTCCATTTCGGCGGCAAGGACATCAGCGGCGCCAGCACCTTCGCCCGCGCCCGCGCCGGCTTGGGCTACGTGCCGCAGAGCCGCGACATCTTCCCTTCGCTCACGGTGGAGGAGAACCTGCTGTCGGGTCTCCAGGGGCGCTCGGCCGGCGCGGCGCTTCCCGCGGTCTATGAACTGTTTCCCAGGTTGAAGGAGCGGCGGCGCAACGGCGGCACCCAGCTGTCGGGCGGCGAGCAGCAGATGCTGTCCGTGGCGCGGGCGCTCGTCGGGCAGCCGCGCATCCTGCTGCTCGACGAGCCGCTGGAGGGCCTGGCCCCGATGGTGCGCGAGGAGCTGATGGATGCCATCGTCCGCATGAGCGACAAGCTCGGGGTCGGGTGCATCCTCGTGGAACAGCACGTGGACGTCGTGCTTGACTTCTCGACGAACGTCATCGTGCTGGAGCGCGGCGTCGCCGCGTATGCCGGCTCGGCAGCCGCGCTGCGCCAGGACGAGCAACTCCTGAACCGCACCATCGGGATCCAGAAGTGCTAAGGCCGATGCCTGCTGCGCGATCGGGGTGCGGTGTGCCGTCGCCGGCTCGCGCCTTCTTCGGCAGCGGCAGCGGCAGCGGCAGCGGCAGCAGCGGCTGAATGCGGCACGGCTTCTATCCGCCATGCAGAACCTTCGCGCGCTCCTGAGTCCGCTGCGGGCTTTCGATGCGGTGTACCGGGCCAAGGGAGTCTCGCGGGCAGCCCAGCTGCTTCACGTCACGCCCGGAGCCGTGAGCCAGCAGATCAAGCAGCTCGAGGCCGGGCTGGGCGTGCAGCTGTTCCAGCGGTCAGGCCGCGAGATCGGGTTCACGGCGGCGGGCGAAAGGCTCGCCCACCGCGTCTGCGATGCCTTCGACCGCCTGCAGGACGCACTCGGCGACCTGGCGGAGCATCGGAGTGAAAGAAGGCTTCGCCTCAAGGTGACACCGAGCCTGGCCATCCGCTGGCTCGTTCCTCGCCTGCATGGCTTCTACGCGGAGCACCCCGACATCGCACTGGAGATCGCAACGATCGCCATGGCCGACGACATGCGGCTCGAAGGCGCGGATTGCGCGATCCGCCATGGCATGGGCGAGTGGGCCGACGTCGAGCTGGACCACCTTTTCGACGACGAGTTCGTCCCGGTCTGCGCACCGGGCCAGGCGGGGCCGTTGCAGACACCTCGCGACCTGCTGCAGGCCAACCTGCTGCACTCCATGATGCGGCCGCAAGCGTGGCCGCTCTGGTTCGGCTCCGCCGGTCTTGCGGATCCCGCCCGCCCGCGCGGCATCACCCTGGCGAACGCCGCGTTGTGCTATCAGGCCGCGGCCGATGGCCTGGGCATCGCGATGGCCCAGCGTGCCTACGTGGAAGACGACCTTCGAACCGGCCGCCTGGTGGTCGCTGTCGACCACATGGCACGGACGGAACTCGGCTACTACCTCGTCTGCGACCCGATGAAGGCGGCCACCGCCCCGGTGCGGCTGTTCAGGGAGTGGATCCGGTCGGTCCGCTAGGCGTGCCCCCGGGGGCCTGCTAGTCGGCCTTGAAGCCCGAGGCCTTGACCACGGGCTCCCAGAATGCGTGCATCTCTGCGAACCTGGCGCGTGCAGCGGTGGGTGAGCTTCCCGTGTTCACGAAACCGAGCGCGCCGACCTTCTTCGCGAACTGCTCGGTCGAGGCCGCCTTTCGCACGGCGTCGCTCCATTCAGCGACGACGGGTGCAGGCGTCCCGGGTGCCAGGCAGATGGCCAGCACGCCGACCGTGGTGAGTTCCTTGCGGCCGAGCTCGGCGAAGGTCGGCACATCCGGCAGGAGCGCGGAGCGTTGGGCCGAGGTGACGGCAAGCACGCGCAGCTTGCCGGCCTCGTGGTGCTGCGCGAAGTCGCCGACCGTGGAAGTGCCCGCCGCGATGTTGGCGCCGGCAAGGTTCACGATCATCGGGGCCGCGCCCTGGAAGGGGACGTCCTGCAGCGGCGTTCCGATGATCTTGCCGATCTGCAGCCCCAGGAAATGCGTCGGTCCACCCGACGCCGCATGGCCGAAGTTGGCGCTTTGCGGATGCGCGCGCACCCACTGGGCGTATTCGCCGAAGGTCTTCACCGGCGAGGAGGCGGGTACGGCCAGCGCCATCGCGAACTCGACCACCGTCGACACCGGGAGGACGTCCCGCTGCGGGTCGTAGTTGAGCTTGTTGAAGACGAAGGGGTAGATCGACGTCAGGAAGTCGGGGCACAGCATGGCCACGCTGCCGTCGGCAGGGGCGGCACGCATCGCATCGATCGCGATCCTTCCGCCAGCGCCCGGCCTGTTCTCCACCACGACCGTGCGGTGCAGCGAGTCGTGCATCTGATCCGCGAGCGCACGCGTCACCACGTCGAGGGTGCCGCCGGGCGAGAAGCCCACCAGGATCCTGGCCGGTTGCCGGCCGCCTTGCTCAGCAATGGCCGGCGGTGCGCCGACGAAGGCGGCGATGGCGAGTGCGAGGCTGCAGCGCCAGGAAGCAGGCAGTGTCTTCAAGAGATGCTCCAGGAGGAAGCCGGATCGGTCGTCCGGATGCAAGTAGGGCAAGGTGGGGCGGATCAGCTGGAGGCGGCGTCTTCGTCGACGCCGTCGTCCTCCAGTCGAGGAGTTCAGCGGCCTCGGAACACCGGGGCGCGCTTCTCGGCGAAGGCGCGGCGCCCCTCCAGCCGGTCCTCGCTGTCCCTGAGCAGCCCGAAGGCCTGGCGTTCCAGCGCCAGCCCGCCGGCCAGCGGCAGCTCGCGCCCGCTCATCGCGAGCCGCTTGGCCGCCGTCATCGCCAGCGGGGCATTGGCCGCCATCGTGCGCGCGAGCCGGATGGCCGTTTCCTGCAGCGCCGAAAGCGGCACCACCTTGCTGACCAGGCCGATGCGCAGCGCTTCGGCGGCGTCGATGCGCTCGCCCGTCAGCAGCATCCACATGGCATCGGACTGGCCTACCGCGCGGATCAGGCGCTGCGTGCCGCCCGCCCCCGGGATGCTGCCGACGCGCACCTCCGGCAAGCCGAACTGGGCGTTGTCCGAACAGATGCGGATGTCCGCCAGCAGGGCCAGCTCGAGTCCGCCGCCGAGGGCGTAACCATTGATCGCCGCGACCACGGGCTTGTCGGTGTGCAGCGTGCCGAAGTTGAAGTGCCGGTTGCCGCCGCGAAAGACTTCCCGCGCGACGCCGTCGCCCGACGGCATCGTCTTCTTGAGGTCCGCACCCGTGCAGAAGGCACGCTCGCCCGCGCCGGTGAGGACGAGCACGCGGACGTCCTCGTCGTTGCAGACCTGGTCCCAGATGCCGAGCAGTTGCTCGTTGGATTCCGGGTCGATGGAATTCATGGCCTCGGGCCGATTCAGGGTGACGATGGCGACGCCATCCTGGACTGTGTAGACGATGGGCATGGTTTTCTGTTCTTCAGGTCTGGGAAGGGCTGGCCGCGGCCACCGAGTCGATGGCGCCGGCTGGCATGCCCAGTGTGGCCAGCACCTCGCGGGTGTGCTCGCCGAGCGTGGGGGCGGCGCGTCGCGCACGTGGCCGCTCGCCCACCGCGCCGAGCACGCTGCGCGTCAGCGTCAACGTGCCGGCGACGCGGTGCTGCACGCTTTCCGCGAGGGACGCCTCGACGAAGGGGGCGGACTGCGCCACCTCGGCATAGTCGTTGATGGGGCCGCAGATGATGTCCACCGCAGTGAACTTCTCCAGCCAGAAGGTGCGCGGATGCGCGAGCATGCGAGCTTCCAGCTCGCGCAGCAGCGCTTGGCGGTGCTGCAGCCTGCTCTTGTTCTCTGCGAAGCGCGGATCGCAGGCGAGCTCCGGTGCACCGATGGCGGCACACAGCGCCTGCCATCGTGCAGGGTGGTAGGCCGCGACCATGATCCACCCGTCGGCGCAGCGCAGGGCCTCGTTGGGCGTCGAATACGGCGCTGCATTGCCTTGCGGTCCGGGCACGAGCCCATCCGCGAAGTAGGACGCGAAACTCACGTGCTGGAGTGCGATGGCGCTGGCGAACATGCTCGCCTCGACGTGCTGACCGAGCCCCGTGCGTTGCCGCTCCTGAAGGGCGGCCAGCACCGAGATGGCCGCCAGAGAGCCGGTGACCAGGTCGACGACCGGCACCGGTACCTTGCACGGCTCTCCATCGGGCGCCCCGGTCACGCTCATCAGGCCGCTCACGGCCTGCAGCACGCCGTCCACGCCGGGCAGATCCTTGCTGCTGCCATGCTGGCCGTATGCCGATACCGAGCAGTAGATGAGCCGCGGGTTGTCCGCGGACACCGTGGCGTGGTCGAGCCCGAAACGCGCCATCACGCCGGGACGGAAGCTCTCGACCAGCACGTCGGCCTGCGCGATCAGTTCCTGCGCGGCCTGCCGGTGCGACGGCTGCTTCAGGTCGAGCACGATGCTGCGCTTGTTGCGGTTCAGCGCCAGGAAGGCGACGCCCTCGCCGTTGACCCATGGCGAAAGGGCCCGCGAGAGATCGCCCGTGGGCGTCTCGACCTTCACCACGTCGGCGCCGAGATCGGCCAGGCACAGCGTGCAGGTCGGCCCGGCCATCACCTGCGTGAAGTCGATCACTTTCAAACCGGTCAATGCATTCGCGAGCATGCGATCCGGCCCGCTATACCGACGGGCTGCCGAGGCTGCGGCCGCCGCAGACGTACAGGAGCTGGCCGGTGACGTAGCTCGATCCGGGTTCCGCGAAGAAGCGCACCGCCCGGGCGATGTCCTGCGGCTGGCCGATCCGCTCCATCGGCACGGTCTTGTGCAGGCTCTGGCGCACTTCTTCGGTGAGCGTCGCGAACAGCGGCGTCTCCACGATGCCCGGAGCGACAGCGTTCACCGTGATGCCCTTGCGCGCATATTCGAGCGCCAGAGAGCGGGTCAGGCTCACCACGGCGCCCTTGGAGGCAGAGTAGGCCGCCTGGCCGCGGTTGCCCAGCCACGCGCGAGAGCCGATGTTGATGATGCGTCCGAACCGGTTCTGCGCCATCTGCGCCAGGACCGCCTTGGAGCAGATGAACTGCGAATTCAGGTTGATCTCGATGACGCGGCTCCAGAACGCGAGATCCATCTTGGAGACCAGCTTGTCGCCGCCGATGCCTGCGTTGTTGACCAGGATGTCGATGCGTGCGTGCGATGCCAGCAGCCGGGCGACCGCCGCTTCCACCTGGTCCACGGAGCTGACGTCGACCTTGAAGGTCGTCACGTCGGCGCCTTCGCTCGACAACGTCCGCTCGGCCTCGCCCAGCGCGGCGTCGTCGAAGTCCCACAGTGCGATGCGGCAGCCCCCCTGTGCAAGCTCGCGGGCGATGCCCAAGCCGATGCCTTTGGCGCCGCCGGTCACGATGGCGACGAGGCCCTGCAGCGAGGCGGGCGCGATGGTGTCTGTCTGGTTCATGGCGGGCCCTCAGAGCGAAAGAATGTTGATCGAGCAGGCGGCGTGGTCCACACCCCAGATACCGCCGCCCGTGACCTGCGTGAGGCCGATGCGCGCGCCCTGCACCTGGCGCGCGCCGGCACGGCCCTGCAGTTGTTCGCAGACTTCCACGACCTGTGCGACGCCGGTCGCACCCGGCGGGTGTCCCTTGGCGATCAGCCCGCCGCTGGGGTTGACCGGCACGCGGCCGCCCAGAGCGGTCGCGCCGCTTTGCAGCAGGCTGGCCGCATCGCCGCGCTTGCAAAGGCCGAGAGCCTCGTAATAGAGCAGCTCGGAAATGGTGAACGCGTCGTGCACTTCCAGCAGGCTGAGATCCTGCGGCCCGATGCCGGCCTGCTCATAGGCCAGCCTGGCGGCACGCGCGGTGATCTCTGCTTCGGTCATGTCGACAGGCGCGGTCTCGAACAGGCCCGACTGCACCACGGACGCCAGCACTCGCACGGGCTTGGCGACGCCCCTGGCAGGCTTGGTGCTGAGCACGAGGGCCGCGGCCCCGTCCACCACGGCGGGGCAGCACTGCAGCAGCGTGAGCGGCTCGGCCACGGGGCGAGACGCCAGCACCTCCTCGCGGCTCGCCAGCTTGGCGAACTTGGCGATCGGGTTCAAGGCCCCGTGTTGGCGGTTCTTGACGGAGATGTCCGCCAGCGTCTCCAGCGCGAGGCCGTGGTCGTGCATATACCGCTTGGCACGCATGGCGTACAGGGCGGGCATGATCATGCCGCGCCGGTTGTTCCAGTCCTTCTGGCTGAGCTGCAGCGGGCCGCCGCCGAGGCTGCTGAGGTGGTCCATGCCGAACACCACCACGGTGTCGTACTGGCCGACCTTGAGCGCCTGCAGCGCGAGATTCAGCGCGGTGGCTCCGCTGGAGCAGGCGTTGTCCACGTTGTAGACCGCGCCGCCGCCGACATGCAGTTCGCGCAAAGCACGCTGCCCCGGCAGCATGGCACCGAGCGCATTGCCGCAGTAGAACGCCTGCACCTCACCAAGCTTCGTGCCGGCATCGGCCAGCGCATCGAGGATGGCCGCCTGGGCCATCGCCTCTTCGGTCAGTTCGGGAAAGCGGCCGAAGTCAGTGATGCCGACGCCGGTGATCAGTGGTTGCTTCATGGTGCATCACTCCTGGAATGCATAGTCGGGCGTGCCGTCAGGCAACGCGAAGGGCACCACCCGCAGGGAGGCGCCGATGGCCGGCGGCTTGGCGCTGTACAGCAGCCGGCCGAACGCGCGCACACCGGGTTCGAAGTCGACCATGGCAAGGCCATAGGGCTGCTTGTCCTTGCCCGGGTGAACGATCGTGAAGCTGTAGAGAGAGCCGATGGGTCCGAGCGCGATGTCTTCGACTGTCTGGTCGTCGTGGGTGAATTCGATGGGCGGGAACTGGGCCGGTTGGCCGGCCACGCGGGTCGCGACGAGCACCATGCCGCCGGGGGTTTCACGGAAGGGGGATTCCGTTCGCTTGATGATCTTCAAAGGTGTCTCCTGTTCGTGTGGAGCTCGCCACAGCGAAGGAAAGTATCGAGATCCAGGTCCCCGCGGTCATTGGATTTCTGCTGGGCATTCTTTAGCGGAACTGAACGATTCGACACATGCAGTCCAGCTAAACAATGGCCAACAGAACTGAAAGGACAGCGGCCAGCGCGATCTGCATACTGAGCCGATGAATGAACAAATTCGCGTACCGGTCACCTTGATGCGCGGTGGCACCAGCAAGGCTGTTTTTCTCTCGCAGCACGACGTGCCCACCGATCCACAAGCGCGTCTCCGATTTCTTCTCGCTCTGTTCGGCAGCCCCGACGTGCGCCAGATCGACGGGCTCGGCGGCGCCGATATCCTGACGAGCAAGTGCGCCATCATCGGGCCGCCGTCGCGCCCGGATGCGGACATCGACTACACCTTCGTGCAGATCGGCATCGACCAGCCCACGGTCAGCTTCGAGATCGTCTGCGGCAACATTTCGTCGGCCACGGGGGTGTATGCGTTGCAGGAGAAGCTGGTTCCGGTGCAGGAACCCGTCACCACCGTTCGGGTGCACAACACGAACACCGGAAAGATCCTCCGAATGGCGGTGCAATGCGCCGACGGCGAGCCGCGCGTGGAGGGCGACAGCGAAGTGGATGGCGTGCCCGGCACCGGCGCAGAGGTGGCGCTGGATTACTCCGACACCAGTGGTTCCACGACCGGCAAGCTGTTGCCCACGGGGCAGGCGCGCGACTGGGTCCACGTGTCGAAGCTCGGCCGCGAAATACCGGTGTCGGTGGTCGACGTCGGCACGGCGTGCGTATTCATCCGCGCGGCGGACCTGGGCATCACCGGCACTGAACTGCCGGGCCAGCTCGGGCCCGAGATCTACGAGATGGCCGAGGAGGTGAGGCGCTGGGTCGTCGAACGCTGCAATCTTCCGTCGTCGGGGATCCTGACGCCGTACCAGATACTGATCAGCGAAGCGCAGGACTACCGGACCATTGCCGGCGACCGCGTCGTGCAGTCATCGGAGATCGATTTCGTCGCGCGCATGGTGCTCGCCGGTGGCGCCATGCACAAGGCATTCCCTGGCGGAGGCTCGGTGTGCCTCTCGGTCGCAGCGCAGATCGCGGGAACCATTCCCGCCGAAGCGCGGGGCACGCATGCCGGTCCGACGCGCATCCGCATCGGCCATCCGAGCGGGGTGCTCAAGATCTTTGCGAATGTCGAGCACGGGGGCGGAAACGACTGGACGGTGCGCGAGGTGCACTTCACTCGCACGGCCAGGCGCCTTTTCGATGGGACGGCCTATGTGCGGCGGTCGCGCCTCGAAGCGACTGGCGAGGGGACGTTGTCATGAACGCTCCGGATCTTTTCTCGCTGCGGGGCCGCACTGCCCTCGTCACTGGCGGCTCCAGAGGCATCGGACGCATGATCGCCGAGGGGTTCCTGGCGCACGGCGCGCGCGTCTACATCAGTGCGCGCAAAGCCGAGGCATGCGATCAGGCTGCGCACGAACTCGCGAAGTACGGCCACTGCGTATCGCTGCCGCACGACGTGTCCACCGTGGCCGGCTGCCAGGCGCTGGCCGACGCCTATGCCGGGCATGAAACGACGCTGGACATCCTGGTCAACAACGCCGGAGCGGCTTGGGGAGAGGCCTTCGATGCCTTTCCGGAAAGCGGCTGGGACAAGGTGGTCGATCTGAACCTGAAGACGCCCTTCTTCCTGACGAAGGCGCTGTCCGGGCCGCTGCGCGCCGCTGCCCGGACGCGCGTGGGGAAGATCATCAACATCTCCTCCACCGACGGCATCGGGCTCAACCCCCAGGAGAACTACTCCTACGTCGCGAGCAAGGCCGGCCTGATTCATCTGACTCGGCGCATGGCGTTGCGCCTGGCGCAGGACAACATCGCGGTCAGTGCCCTCGCACCTGGCGCGTTTCCATCCGAGATGAACCGCAATGCCCGCGACCATGGGCCCGCGTTGTCCGAACACATTCCCGCCAAGCGCATCGGCACGCCGGAAGACATCGCGGGTGCAGCCATCTTCCTTGCTTCACGCGCAGGCGACTACGTGATGGGTGCCACCCTCGTGGTGGATGGCGGCGTGACCCAGGCCCGCGCCTACCGGTGAAATCGTGACGCGCAGGTTCAAGTCGGCGAGAGCGCAGGCGCGGGTTCGGCCAGCGAGCGCCCCTCGCCTGCAGCGAGCAGCCGGTCGTTGATGTAGGTGGCGGGCGGCTTTCCGAAAGCCTTCTTGAACATCGTGATGAACGCGGAGGGCGATTCGTAGCCCAGGTCGTACGCGACCTGCTGCACGGTCGCGCCGCCGGACAGCTCCCGAAGTGCGACCAGCATGTGCAGTTGGCGACGCCAGCGTCCGAAGCTCAGACCGGTCAGCGCCGTGCACAGCCGGTTCAGCGTCCGCTCGCTCATTCCGAGCTTGCCGGCCCAGTCCTTCTGCGTCCGTCGGTCCGAAGGGTCGCGCATCATGGCGCGCGAAACCTTGCGCAGCCGCGCATCCTCGGGCATCGGCAGGAAGATCTCTTCCGTCGGCATGGCACAGAGCTGGTCCAGCAGCACGCGGGCCAGCCGGTCGGTCGGCCCGCCAGCCTCATAGGAAGGCGGCTGCCCCGCCAGGTACTGGATCATCTCGCCGAGCATCGGGCTGATGCGCAAGGTGCAGCAGCTCGCGGGCAGCGGTGCGGCATTGGGCGCCACGAACAGATAGAAGATCACGGCGTTCGCGGTGCTGTGGTTGCTGTGCGGCGTCCCGCCCGGAATCCACACGCCGGCCTGCGGCGGAACCATCCACATCGCGCCGGGGACGTCGCACGAGACGGCTCCGCGCAACGCCATGACCAGCTGGCCTGACCGGTGCACGTGGATCGGAATCTCTCGCTCGCGCGCCTCGACATCCACGCGGTGGGCCATCACCGGCACGGACGGTTCGTAGTCCAGGTCGAGGCTCGCGCCAGAGGATGTTCGGTCGGAGCGCTTCACGCTGGATGGCCAAAAAGAGAAATCATCTGTCCAAGTTTGCAATTCTAGTCTTGCGGGGGGCGCCATAGCATTCCCGCATGCAAATGATTCGCAACCATATCGAGGCCGGATCGACCGGATCAGACCTCGTTCCGAAAGGAACCGCGTGATCGCACCACCTCGCTTCTCCAGGCAGGAGTGGCTCTTTTCTCTCAAGAGCTTCGCTGCCTCGATGCTCGCGCTGTACCTGTCCAGCCGCTTCGGGCTCCCCCGGCCCTTCTGGGCCGTGATGACCGCGTACATCGTGGCGCATCCTCTCGCCGGGCACGTTCGCTCGAAGTCGCTCTATCGACTGGCGGGCACCTTGTTGGGATGCACGGCCTCCGTGGTGCTGGTGCCGTCGCTGTCGGCATCACCGGAGCTTCTGTCGCTGGCCCTGGCGCTGTGGGTCGGGGCCTGCCTCTACCTGTCGCTGCTGGACCGAAGCGCACGCTCGTACGCCTTCATGCTGGGAGGCTACTCCGCGGCACTGATCGGTTTTCCGTTGGTGGAAACGCCTGCGGGAATGTTCGATACGGCCATCGCCCGGGCGGAAGAGATCGCACTCGGCATCCTGTGCGCCAGCCTCGTCCACAGCCTCGTACTGCCGACCGGCCTCGGGCCTTCGCTGCTCGGACTGGTCGATCGCACGCTGGGCCATGTCCGGCGATGGCTGGACAATCTCGTTGATACAAGCGCCGACGAAGACACCGGCGAGCGGCTCTCACAGGATCGACGGCAGCTCGCGGTCGACATCAGCCAATTGCGCTTGGCTGCAACCCACGTGCCCTTCGACACGAGCAGCCTGCGATGGGCCCATGGTGCCGTAAGAAGCCTGCCTGACTGTCTCGCGGTACTGACCCCTTCGTTGTCCGCGCTGGAAGACCGGTTCGATGCGCTGCGCGAGGCGACGGGGGAAGTACCAGCCGAGGTCACGAAAGCCCTCGAACGCGATGCTGCATGGCTGGATGTCGCCGCGCCGTCGGGCACCGAGAGCGAAGTGCATGCCGATTTCCATGCGCGAGCGGCGGATCCGAGCGATTCCCCTTGGGTACGGGCCCTGAAGATCGACGTTGCCGCGCACCTCGACGAGCTGATCGCGGGATGGCGCCGCTGCAGGACGCTTCGCGACGACATCGCCGCCGGCCTGGATGGCCGCGCATCGCCGCGGCGGCAGCGAAGAATGGCCGCACGGTCGCCGATCCTTCACGTGGACAAAGGCTTGGCGCTGCGTTCGGCCTTCACCGTCGCACTCTCGACCTGCGCGGCATGCGCGGTGTGGATCATCAGCGGCTGGCGATCCGGGTCGTCGATGGCGATGGGCGCAGCAGTCTTCTGCAGCTTCTTCGCCACCATGGACGACCCCGTTCCGGGCATGCACAAGTTCCTGGTCGCGCTGCTGTGGTCGATGCCCGTGTCGGCTTTCTACGTGCTTGGCGTGATGCCGCTGGCTCAAGACTTCGGCATGCTGATGTTGTGCACTGCACCTTTGCTGCTGCTGGTCGGTGGCTACCTCGCTCGCCCGGCCAGCAGCCTCGCGGCACTGGGCATGTTCTTCGGCGTGGCGGGCACGTTGGCGCTCCAGGACATCGCGAGCGCCGACTGGACCAGCTTCCTCGAAGGCAATCTGGCCCTCTTCGCCGGTGGAGTGATCGCCGCGCGCACCACCGCCGTCGTGCGCAGCGTGAGCAGCGAATGGAGCGCACAGCGCATCCGCCGCAGCGGCTGGCGTGACCTGGCCGACATGGCGTCACACCCCCAACGCGCATCCGAACGCGATGCCTTCAGCGGCCGCATCCTCGACCGCATGGCCCTCCTGGTTCCACGTACCGCTGGAGATCCCGGGCCGCAGGAAGGAACTGCGGCGCGGCTTGCGCTGCGCGAGCTTCGCATCGGGGCCAGCATCTGCGTCCTTCAGCAACAACGGCACCGACTGCCCGAAGCGCCCTCGGCCCGGCTGATGGCCGAGCTCGCTCGCGCGTTCCGCGCCCAGGCCGCCGGTGCACCGGCGCAAGTCGGGGCACTGCTGCCGCAGATCGACCGGCTGTTGTTGCATTCCCTCGCAAATGCCAACTGCGCGCCCGCAATCTCTGGCCTGGTGGGCTTGCGCAGAGACCTTTTTCCTTCGGCCTCCACCGACCTGCAACCATGATCGAAACAAGCTTCTTCGGCGTCTACGTCCCAGGCCTGCTCCTGCTGGCAGGCGGTGCGATGGCTTTGGCCTGGTGGCTTCGCCGCCTGCTGTCGCTGATCGGCGCCTATCGGTGGATATGGCATCCCGCCCTGTTCGATCTGGGCCTCTACATCGTGGTGCTCCATGCGTTGGTCCGACTCACCGGGGCCATCTCCATCTGACCGATCACTTGTCCTGCTGCACGACCATGAAATCCAAACTATCCCTTCTCGCCGCCTGGACCTCGCGCCCGATCCCTGCCCCCCTTCGCCTGTTATCGACGGCGCTGGTCACTGCAGCAGCTTGTTGGGCCGCGCTTCAGCTCTGGGATCATTACGAACTGGCCCCATGGACGCGCAATGGTCGGGTAAGGGCCGACATCGTCCAGGTGGCGCCCGATGTCTCCGGCATGGTGGCCGCCGTGGCGGTGCGTGACAACCAGCCGGTCACGGCGGGTGAGCTTCTCTTCTCGATCGACGAAGCTCGCTTCATGCTGGCCCTGCAGCAGGCCGAGGCCGCCGCGGCTGCGCAGCGGATCGTCATCGACAACCAGCGGATCGCGCTGGGTCAGGCGCAGCGCGAGAGCCGCCGCAACGACGAACTGCAGGGACTGGTCGCCCAGGAAGTGCGCGAACAGGCCCGTTCGCGCTTCGAGCAGGCCCGGGGCTCGCTGCTGGCGGCCGAAGCGGCACTGCGCCAGGCAGAGGTCGCGGTCGACACGGCACGCCTGAACCTTCAGCGCACGCAGATACGGGCACCCGCTTCGGGACGCGTCACCAACCTCGACCTGCGCCAGGGTGCCTATGCGATGGCCGGCCATCCTGCCTTGGCGCTCGTTGCCACCGGTTCGATTTACGTCGAGGGCTATTTCGAGGAGAACAAGCTGGCGCGAATCCAGTTGGGCGACCGTGTGCGCGTGACCCCCATGGACGCGCCAGCGCTCGAAGGCAAGGTCGACAGCATGGCCGCGGGCATCGTCGACCGCGACCGCAGCACCGGTGCGAACCTGCTGCCCAGCGTGAACCCGACGTTCAACTGGGTGCGGCTCGCGCAACGCGTCCCCGTGCGGGTGAAGCTGGACCCGCTACCGGCCGACGCTCGCCTGGTCGTCGGCCAGACGGTCTCGGTGGAGGTGCTGGGTCCTCAGGGAGGGCCCACCGCGGCCGCAGCTCGCGTCCAGGAGCGGCGGACATGAAGCTCGCTCGCGCCTTTGTCCTGGCAACCGCTGCCGCACAGGCTCTGCTGGCCGGCTGCGTCCACGGACCTGTCGGGCCCGACTACACAGCACCGGCTGCGCTCACCGCAGCGCAGGCCGCTTCGAGCGGGCCGTTTCTCTCCAGCGGCGGCGCCACGTCGGAAGCAAGCGTGCCACCGCGCTGGTGGCACCTTTTCGAAGATCCGCAACTCGACGGCCTGATCGCCCAGGCCTTCGAGCACAACACCGACCTGCGGCAGGCACTGGCCACCCTCGAGCGCGCAACCGCGGTGGAAGCCGAGGTCCATGGGACCGAAAAGCCAGCCATCACGCTGAATGTCGGCCCGAGCTTCGGTCACGTTTCGGGCTTGTCGCTGCTGCAGCGCGACCAGGCGCCGCCGGGCCGGCTCGGCTACAGCATGGGAGCCGCCGTGTCCTACCAGGTGGACCTCTTCGGCCAACTGCGCCGTGCCCTCGAGGCCGCCGAAGCGGATACCGGCGCCACGCGCGCCGCGGTGGACCTTGTGCGCGTGACCGTTGCTGGCGGCACCGCGCAGGCCTACGCCGCGGCGTGCTCCAGCGGCCTGCAGCTGCGCGTGGCGCGCGAATCGGTGCGCCTGCAGGAAGAAGCGCTCGAGCTTGCGCAACGGCTACAGCGTGCGGGCCGGGCTGGGGCGATCGACGCTGTGCGTGCGCGCGCACAGCTCGAAATCCTGCGTGCCGCGATCCCCCCGCTGGAGGCTGTGCGGCAGCAATCCCTGTACCGGCTCGCCACGTTGACCGGCACCGTGCCCCGGGACTTTCCTGGCGCCGTAGGCCGTTGCGAGCAGCCTCCACGCGTCGCTGGACTGCTGCCGGTCGGCGACGGCGCGGCGCTGCTCGCCCGGCGGCCCGATGTGCGGCAGGCTGAACGAAGCCTGGCATCAGCGACTGCGCGCATCGGTGTCGCAACCGGCGACCTTTATCCCAAGGTGACGCTGGGCCTTTCATCGGGCTCTGCCGGCTTTCTCGACCGCTTCGCCAACCGCGAGACCTTCAGCTACAGCCTGGGTCCGCTGCTCAGCTGGACCCTGCCCGAAACAGGTATCGCTCGCGCACGCATCGCTCAGAGCGAAGCGGCGACCCGAGTGGCGGCTGCGCACTTCGAAGGCACTGTGCTCGGCGCTTTGCGAGAAGCTGAAACCGCGTTGAACGCCTATGCCCGCGAACTCGAGCGCCATGCGGCTCTCGCCGCCGCGCGCGATCAGAGCCTGACTGCGGTCGATCAAGTGCGTGCGCTGCAGATCAATGGAAAGCTGGGGCAGCTCGATGCCCTGGACGCCGAGCGAACGCTGGCTTCCAGCAAGGCGGCCCTGGCCGCCTCAGAAGCCCGGTTGGCAGAGCGCCAGATCGCCGTATTCATGGCCCTGGGTGGCGGCTGGGAGGCCAGCCCGACGGCGCCGCCCCAATGACACGGACAGCGAGCGACAGGGCGGAAGATGGATGGCTTCGAGCATCTCAGGACCTTCGCGGAAGTTGCCTTCCAGGGCAGCTTCTCGCGCGCAGCGGGCAGGCTCGGCATCTCGAAGGCCAGCGTGAGCAAGCACATCGCCACGCTGGAGTCCCGCTTCAATGTGCGTCTGCTCAACCGCTCGACCCGCTCGGTGTCGCTGACCGATGCAGGCCGCCTGCTGCAAGCGCGCTGTGCATCCCTGATGGAGATGATCGAACAGACCACGAGCGAACTGCAGGCACGCGGCTCGCACCCCAGCGGCCGCCTGCTGATCACGGCGCCGCACGGAATGGTCCAGACCGCATTCCCGCGCCTGCTCGGCGACTTCCTCACCTGCTATCCCGACGTGCAGCTCGACCTGAAGCTGAGCAACCGCATGATCGATCTGGTCGACGAGGGGGTCGATATCGCCTTGCGGTTCGGACGCATCGGCGACGAGAACCTGATCGTGCGCCGCCTGCGGCGAATGGGACTGACCCTTTGCGCAACGCCGCGCTACTGGGCTCGGCGCGGCATTCCTTCGCAGCCCGACGACATGCGAAAGCATGACGTGCTCGCCTACTCGGTCATGCCGGGACCGCCACAAATCGCATTCGAAGTGGATGGCCAACCCTACAACGTTTCCATTCACGGACGCATGGACGCCAACGACGCGAGTGCGCTCATCGGCGCGGCGTTGGCCGACATTGGCGCAGTATGCGTCCCCGACCTGCTCGCGCAACCCTACGTGGAAAGTGCGCAGCTGGTCCCGGTTCTCCAAAACTTCATGCCCAGCGATATATGGCTCTACGCAGCCTACACGCAGCGCCGCCAAAACAGCGCCGCGCTACGTGCAATGCTCGCGATGCTGGAAGTTCGAATGCGGGACAGCCCGACGCCCCTCGCTGTCTCGAGAGATGCTGCACCTGCACCTCTTTGAGGGCGAACCAAGGCCTCTTCGGTTCGACCTGCCGCGGCGGCACGCTCAAAGACCAGGAGATCCTGAGTCGGGTTTCATCATCGGCTTGGGCACCATAGGCCGGCAGAAGCGCAAAGCGGGAGACTTTGGGGTCGGCCGCGTTGATCTTCGTGGCGTCCTGACCCAGCGGGACTGCGGCGGCGGAATTCCGGGACCCGGTTATGCAGCCCTGTGGGCATCGGCATGAAGAAGGACGAGCTCGTGCCGCTGTCCAAGTGAACGCGACCCGCTGCGCTGGAGAAGGCGGGCGAGCTTGACCGCCTCTGGGCCAAATGGCTGGGCCCGAGCACCGAATATAAGATGGTCCGCGAAGAGAAGGTCACGCCACTGACCGAGTCAAGTTCGAGATGCTGCCCTGAGCCCCGGGGCTGGCCGGCCCTTCGCACGGTGGGATCTGCCGCGCCACCGAGCTGCGCCGGCGCCCGGCGGACAACGAGCGCATCAGCGCCGGATTCCGCAAAGTGTGCGCTCGGAACGCGCGCACGCTTCGCAAGAGCAGCAGTGCTTGAAGCCTGGCGCGTCCGCCAGCACTGTCATGCGGCGGCGGTGGGCCATGCAGACACGCTTGGATCCGGACCGCTGGCAGTGCTATTGCACAGTTGGTCTGTCTATTCCTGGCCTTGCGGAAATGTCTTGCCCACTCACTCCAACGGCACCGTCGGTGCGCGCATGACGCTCAAGCAGTATCTCGCGGCGTGGCAGGTGGTGGTGCGCCCCGATGGGCGCGAGCACCTGCTCGAGCAATTCCTGGACGGCAAGCGTTGGCGGCGCAACGTGACGCTGGGACCCTCGCACTTCATGCGCCTGCTGGCGCCGCTGCCGGCACCGACCTGATCGCCACGGTGCCTCAGGACATCGCCGCCGTCGTGGGCTGCCGCCTTCCGCTGCGCGAGATCGCACTGCTACCCGCGGCGAAAACCGGTCGAGGCCTGACTCTTCATATTTTTTGCTAAACCTCAGGAGTGCGTTGTCGGTGCAGGGCAACTCCGAAGTTCAAGGCGCTCGGATGGCCGCAGTCCTCGATGCAACGCGAAGCCACCGCGCGCAGCACGCACCACGGTTTGCCCGAACGTCGGTCTCCGCCAGGCGACTACAGGCGGTCGACCGGGATCTTCAGGTAGACGACGCCATTGGCCTCCGCGCCTGGAAAGCTTCCGGCGCGGACATTGACCTGGACCGCAGGAAGCATCAGCGCCGGCATCGCCAGCGTGGCGTCGCGCGCATGGCGCAGCGCCACGAATTCGTCCTCGCCGATACCGTCGCGCACATGGATGTTGCCCTCCCTCTGCGCAGCCACGGTGGTACAGCACACCGGCTCGCGCGAAGCGGGCGGCGGGTAGTCGTGGCAGAGGTAGAGACGCGTGTCGCCTGGCATCGCGAGCAGCCGCCGGATGGAGCGATAGAGCTGGCGCGCATCGCCGCCGGGAAAGTCGCAGCGCGCGGTGCCTACGTCGGGCATGAACAGCGTGTCCCCGACGAACACCGCCGAAGGTCCGCCCGCCGGGTCTTCGACGAGATAGGCCACGTCGGCTGGCGTATGGCCGCCGACGTGCAGGGCCCTCGCCTGCAGCAGACCGATGCGGAATGCCTCGCCGTCGGCGAACAGATGCTGGAACTGCGAGCCGTCCACGGCCAGGTCCTCGGCGTTGAAGACGCCCCGGAACACGCGCTGCACCGCCGTGATACCGCTGCCTACGGCCAGCATGCCGCCGAAGCGCTCGCGCAGGTACGGCGCGCCCGACAGGTGATCGGCATGCGCGTGCGTCTCCAGCAGCCACTGCACCGTCAGCCCGCGCCGGTCGATCGCCTCGGCCACTGCTTCCACCGGGGCGGCGTCGGTCCGGCCCGAGTTCGCGCGGTAGCCCATCACCGGGTCGATGACGGCACAGGAGCCCGCGCCGTCATCCACCAGATAGGAAAAGGTCGAGGTGGCGGGGTCGAAGAAGTGCTGGATCACCAGCTTGGCTAGGTTCATATAATGAAAGCAATTTCATTGAACGAAATAAATTATATGACCCGCGATCCGGAATCGGTCCTGGCAGCCCACCTCGTGGCCATGCAGGACCGCCCCCTTGCCCAAGCCACGCGAGACCGCCTGGCACAGGCCATGCTCGACTGGTTCACCGCCGGCTGGTCCGCGATCGGCATGGCCGGCGCCACCGCGCTGCGGCAGCTTGCCGCGGCCAGCATGCCGGGGCAAGGCACGGCCCCGGTCTTCGGCGGGGCCTCGATGCAGCCGCTGGCCGCTGGCTTTGCCAATGCCGGCATCGCCCACCTGCGCGAGATCGACGACGCGCACCGGGCCGCGATGCTGCACCCGGGCGTGGTCGCGATCTCGCCGGTGATGGCGCTGGCCGCGGTGCAGGCGATGCCGATGCGGCGCGTGGCCGACGCGATCATTGCCGGCTACGAAGTGGCGCTGCGCGTGGGCGAAGCGCTGGGCACCCGCCACGCCGCCGGCTTCCACGCCACCGCCACCGCCGGCTGCGTGGGCGCGGCGGCAGCGAGCGCGGTTGCGCTGGGCTTGCCGCAGGCGCAACTGCATCACGCGATGGGGATCGCGGCAACGCAGTCCGCCGGCCTGTGGCAGCTGGTGGACGACGAAGCGCACGAATCCAAATCGCTGCACCCGGCCTTCGCAGTGCGCAACGGCATGACGGCCGCGTGGGCCGCGCAGGCGGGCTTTCCTGGGGCGCGCGCCTTCGTCACCGGCCGGCGCGGCCTCTACGCGCTGCTCGCCGGCGACGGCCCGCTGGCCGCGCTCGACGGCGAGCTCGACGCCCCCGAGCGGCTGAACAGCGCCACCATCAAGGCCTGGCCCTGCTGCGCACAGCTGTTCACGCCGCTGGACGCCACGCGCGAGATCATGGACAGGCACCGCCCCGCGCCGCAGGAGATCGAATCGGTGGACGTGGTCATCTTCCCGCACGCGCTGAAGATCGCGGGCGTGCACTGGCCGTCCAAGGCGGCGGAGACGCCCTTCAGCCTGCGCTACGTGGTCGCCACGCTCCTGTCGAAGGGACGGCTCGGCATCGAGGACATGGAAGCCCCCGACCTGCACTCGCCCGCCCTGCTCGCGCTGGCCGAGCGAGTGCGCGTGTCCACGCACGACGGCTTCCAGCAGGCCTTTCCGCAGAAGCGCCCCGCGCGCGTGACCATCATGATGAAGGACGGGCGCAGCTTCGAAGCATTGCGCGAACTGCGCCGGGGCGACCCCGAAGACCCCTTCGACTGGCCTCAGCTGCAGGCACGCATGCGCGCGTTCGCACCGGCCATGACCGATGCGCAGGCCGACAGCCTCTCCCGCTGGTGCGCCGCATTCGCCGACGCAACACGGGACGACGACCCCTGCCTGCCGTCGCCCGAACTCTTCGGCCGCTGACCGCGCCCCAGCGTCAGGCCGGCACCGGACTCCAGCCGCTCGGTGCCTTGCTGGAAAAGCCCTGCAGCGCCAGCTCGTGCCGCACGATCTCGGCCGCCTTGCGCTGGGCCGCCACGCTGTGGCGCGACGCGAGGCCGATGACCACCATCGCGCCGAGGAAGGTTCCATCGCCATCGAACACCGGCAGCGCGACGGACGCCATCTCGGCGACGCGCTCGGCGCGCGTCATCGCATAGCCCTTCTCGTCGATCTCGGCCTGGTGCTCGGTCGCACCGCCAGTGAAAGCCAGGAGGATGTGGGCCGAGGAACCGCCGGCGGAAAGCGCAATGCGCGTTCCCACCTCGACGTGATGCCGCACCTCCTTGGCCGTGTTCTCGCGGTAGAGGCACACGCGCTCCTCGCCGCTGCGGATGTAGAAAGCCACGGTCTCGCCGGTCTGCCGCATCACCTCGTGCAGCACAGGCTGCAGCCGCGTGCCGAGGTCGAAGGTGCTGCGGTAGAGCATGCCCATGTGCAGCAGCGCCGGACCGGGCGCATAGCTGCCGCTGTCGAAGCGATGAATCATCCGGGCCCGCGTGAGCACGCCCAGCAGCCGCAGCAGCGTGGCCTTGTCCAGGCCGGTGCATTCCGCCAGCTCGCGCAACGACATGCGCAGCCGGTCTTCGCGAAAGCACTCGAGGATCGAAATGCCCCGCTCCAGCACGCCGGCGGGAGGCTTGGGTCCGACGGACGCTGCGGTATCGGTTTCTTGGTTTTTCATGGTGGGCGCTCCGGGCTGCGGATTATCCGGGTTGACAGTTGCCGCCTGCGATCATAAAGTTTCATTCATTGAAGTTTATTTTATTGATTGAAATAAACACAAACAACGAAACAACCCGCCGCCCCAGCGGCGCAGCCATCGCAAGACCGCGCATTCCATGTCGAAACCAGCCGACCCATTCGTCGAAGAGCTCCGCGCCATCACCGGCGCGGCCTATGTGCTCACGGACGACGCCGACACGGCGCGCTATGTCAGCGACTGGCGGCGCAACTACCCGGGCGCCGCGCGCGCCGTCGTGAGGCCGGCGAGCACCGAAGAGGTATCGCGCGTGGTCGCGGCATGTACGGCGCGCGGCGTTCCCGTGGTGCCCCAGGGCGGCAACACGGGGCTGGTGGGCGGCTCCACGCCGGACGCCTCGCGCCGCGAGATCGTGCTGAGCCTGGACCGCATGACCCGCGTGCGCCGCGCGGACCCGCTGGACAACAGCCTGACGCTGGAAGCCGGCTGCACCGTGCTCGCGGCACAGGAAGCCGCTGCCGCCGCCGGCCGGCTCTTTCCGCTTTCGCTGGCGTCCGAAGGCAGCGCCACCATCGGCGGCGTGATCTCGACCAACGCGGGCGGCGAACAGGTGCTGCGCTACGGCAACACGCGCGACCTGACCCTCGGCGTCGAAGTCGTGCTGGCCGACGGGCGCGTGCTCGACGCGCTGGGCGCACTGCGCAAGGACAACACCGGCTACGACCTGAAGCAGCTGTTCATCGGCGGCGAAGGCACGCTCGGCATCGTGACGGCCGCCACTTTCAAGCTGCATGCGCAGCCGGGCAAGACGGTCACCGGCTGGGTGGCCGTGCGCGATCCCGAGGCTGCCGTCGCGCTGCTGGCCCGGCTGGGCGGCGCCGTCGGCGAACGGGTCACGGCCTTCGAGCTGATCGGCCGCGAGGCGCTGGCCCAGGTGCTCGCCCACGGCACGCCCGGCATGCGCGACCCGCTGGCGGGCAGCCACGCATGGGCCGTGCTGTTCGACGTTTCCGAGGCATCGGCCCTGCTCGATCCCACGCCCGCGGTGGAAGAGGCGCTGGCCGAAGCGATGGAGCAAGGTCTCGTGCTCGACGCGGTGCTCGCCGCATCCGAGCAGCAGGCCCACGCCCTGTGGTCCCTGCGCGAGCACGTGCCCGAGGCCCAGCGGCTGGAGGGCCCTTCGATCAAGCACGACATCTCCGTGGCCGTGTCGCGCATTCCCGAGTTCATCGCCGAAGCCGGTGCCGCGCTGCAGAGCCTTCTGCCTGGCATCCGCGTGGTCTGCTTCGGCCACGTGGGCGACGGCAACCTGCACTACAACCAGAGCAAGCCCCACGGCATGCAGGACGCGGAGTTCCGTGCCCGCGAGGAAGCCGTGCACGAAGTGGTGCACGCGGTCACGGCGCGCATGCAGGGCTCGATCTCCGCCGAGCACGGCATCGGCCGCCTCAAGCAGCAGGCCTTCCTTCAATACAAGCAGCCGGTCGCGCTGGAGCTGATGGCGCGCATCAAGCAGGCGCTCGACCCGGCGAACACATTCAACCCGGGGCGCGTGCTGCCCCTTTCCGTCGACGCCCCGCGCCGCTCTTCCATCTAGTACTTCAGGACCCCCATGCCCGTTTCCGTATTCGACATGCAATCGCTCCAGCACCTGTGGGGCACCGACGAGCTGCGCACCATCTTCGGCGAGGAGAACCGCGTGCAGAAGTGGCTCGACTTCGAAGCCGCGCTGGCCGCGGCCCAGGCCGAGCTGGGCATCATCCCGCCGGCGGCCGCGAAGGAGATCATGATGCAGGCGCAGGTGGAGAACATCGACCTCGGCGCGATGTCGGCCGAGATCCGCCGCATCAAGCACTCGCTGGTGCCCGCGCTCAAGCAGCTGCAGTCGCGCTGCTCGAAGGAGAACGGCGAGTGGGTGCATTACGGCGCCACCACCCAGGACGTGGTGGACACCGGCGTGGCGTTGCAGCTCAAGGAGTTCCACGCGGTGGCGCTGCGCGACATCAAGGCGGTCGGCCGCGAACTCGCGCGCCTGGCGACCACCCACCGCGACGTCGCGATGGCCGGGCGCACGCACGGCGTGCAGGCGCTGCCGATCACTTTCGGCCACAAGTGCGCTGTCTGGCTCGACGAGCTGGGCCGCCACCACGAGCGGCTGGCGCAGGCGGCGCCGCGCGTGCTGGTGGGCATGCTGGCCGGCGCCGTGGGCAGCCAGGCGTCGCTGGGCCCGAAAGCCGAACAGCTGGAGCGCCTCATGCTCGACAAGCTGGGCCTGGGCACACCCGCCATCAGCTGGGCACCGGCGCGCGACCGCTTCACCGAATACGCCAACCTGCTGGCCATGCTCGGCGCCACGCTCTCGAAGATTGGCAACGAGCTCTTCAACATGCAGCGCAACGAATTCGGCGAGGTGGAAGAAGGCTTCTCCGACGGCAAGCTGGGCTCCTCGACCATGCCGCACAAGCGCAACCCGACGTCGGCCGAGAACCTGGCGGGGCTCTCGCGCCCGCTGCGCTACAACGCCGCGATGATGGTCGAGGGCATGGTGCAGGAGAGCGAGCGCGACGGCATCGCCTGGAAGATGGAATGGAAGGCGCTGCCGGAGTGCTGCATGATCGCCGGCGCCATGCTGTTCCAGGCGAAGAACCTGCTGGCGGGCCTCAAGGTCAACGCCGACGCGATGGCCGCCAACCTCGACCGGATGCGCGGCTACCTCCTGTCCGAGCGCGTCATGCTCGAACTGTCGGAGCGCGTGGGCAAGCAGACCGCGCACGAGTGGATCTACGAAGCCTCCATGCACGGCATCACCTCGAGGCTCGATTTCGCCGACGCCATGCGCGGGCACCCGGGCCTCTCCAAGCTGCTGAGCGACGCCGAGATCCGCGACCTCACCGATCCGCTGCAGTACCTAGGCCAGTGCGGCGCAAGCGTCGACCGCGTCGTCGAGCAGCAGAAGGCCTGGCTGCAGGCCTGAGCCCGCCGAGCCCGAACCGCAAAGCGGCGCCCCACAAGAGCAAAACGGAGACAGTCCATGACAACCTTCGCAAGCGCAACCATGCGCCGCCGCCGCATGGCGCTGGCCCTGGCCGGCCTGCTGAGCCTGGCGGCCATGCCGGCATTCGCCGCCTATCCCGAACAGCCCGTCAGGCTGGTGGTGGGCTTTCCTCCCGGCGGGGGCGGCGACCTGTACGGCCGCTTGATCGCCAACGCGCTCGGCAAGACGCTGGGCCAGCCGGTGATCGTCGACAACCGCGCAGGCGCCGGCGGCAACATCGCCGCCGACGCGGTGGCCAAGGCGAAGCCCGACGGCTACACCCTGCTGCTCGCGATGAGTGGCAACCTGGCGGTGGCACCCGCGCTGAGGCCGCAGGCCATCCCCTACAAGGTGCCCGACGACTTCACGCCCGTCGGGCTGATCCTGGAGGCGCCGCACGGCCTGTTCGTGGCCCACAACTCGCGCTTCAGGACGGCACGCGAGCTGCTCGACGCGGCCCGCACGCAGAAGCTCAGCTTCGCCTCCACCGGTGCCGGCGCGGCCGCGCACATCGGCATGGAGATGGTCAAGAAGGAAGCCGGCATCGAGATGCTCCACGTGCCCTACCGGGGCTCGGGCCCCGCCATCACCGACATGCTGGGCGGCCAGGTCGACTGCTTCTTCGCGACCGCCTCGCCGCTGGTGGGGCAGGTTCGCCAGGGGCAGCTGCGCCTGCTCGCCATCACGGGCAACGCGCGCAACCCGGCCATTCCCGACGTGCCTACCTTCAAAGAACTGGGCGTGAACGTTCCCGTGACCCAGTGGTACGGGCTGGTGGCGCCGGCCGGCACGCCCGCGCCGGTGGTGAAGTACCTGGCCGACCACCTGGGCCGCGCGCTCGCCACGGCGGAAGTGCGCGACGCGATCCGCCGCGACGCGGCCACCGAGCACAACCTCCCGATGGACCGCTTCGGCAAGTTCATCCAGGAAGACATCGCGCGCTACAAGGGCGCCGCCACGCCGGCCCTGCTCAAGGAGATCTCGCCCTAGGCGAGGCGCGCAGGCTCCTTCCTTCCCTCCTTTCCTCGACTCTTCCCGATCCATGATCTTCGATACCCTGATTTCCCCGGACCAGCTCGCCGCCGCACGGAAGCACGACCCCGCGCTGCTGCTGCTCGACTGCAGCTTCGAACTCACCGACCTGCAGGCGGGCCAGCGCGCCTACGACGCAGGCCACATTCCCGGCGCCTTCTACCTGCACCTGGAACACGCGCTGTCCGCCGCCAAGACCGGCCGCAACGGCCGCCACCCCCTGCCCTCGCGCGAAGTCTTCGCCAGGACCATGGCCGCGATGGGCCTGAACGCCGACGCACAGGTGGTGGCCTACGACAACGCCGGCGGCATGTACGCCGCGCGCCCGTGGTGGATGCTGCGCTGGGCAGGGCACCGGCAGGTCGCGGTGCTCGATGGCGGCATCGCCGCCTGGAAGGCCACCGGCCACACGCTCAGCACTGACAGGCCCGCGCAGCGACCCGAGGGCAGCTTCAGCCTGAAGGCCCCGCTGGTCGCCACGGTGTCCTACGCAGATGTCCGGGCCAACATCGACGGTGCCGAGCGGCTGGTGCTCGACGCCCGCGCGCCCGACCGCTTCCGCGGCGAGAACGAAACGATGGACCCGGTGGGCGGCCACATCCCCGGCGCGCGCAACCGGCTCTTCAGGGACAACCTGGGGCCGGACGGCCGCTTCAAGGCCCCGGCCCGGCTGCGCAGCGAGTTCGACGCCATCACCGGCGGCCGCCCCGCCGCGCAGCTGATCAACCAGTGCGGCTCGGGCGTGACGGCCTGCCACAACCTGCTGGCGATGGAAGTCGCCGGGCTGCAGGGCGCGGCGCTGTACCCCGGCTCCTGGAGCGAATGGAGTGCCCAGCCGGGCGCGCCCATCGCGACCGGCGCGGCCTGAACCGCGCCCCATCACGAGATCACAAGAACAGACTGGAGACACTCCGTGCAAAGAACTTCTTCGATCGGGCGCTGCGTCCGCATGGTGGCCGCGGCCTGCCTGGCAGGCGCTGCAACGATGGCCACGGCCGCCGGCTACCCGGAGCAGCCGATCCGGCTGCTGATCGGCTTTCCTCCTGGCGGCGGCGGCGACCTCTACGGCCGCACCATCGCCAACGAACTGGGCAAGCACATCGGCAAGCCCGTCGTGGTCGACAACAAGCCGGGCGCTGGCGGCAACATCGCGGCCGAACTGATGACGCAGGCCAAGCCCGACGGCTACACCCTGCTGCTGGCGATGAGCGGCAACGTCGGCAGCGCGCCCGCGATACGCCCCAACCTGCCCTACAAGGTGCCTGACGACTTCGTCTTCATCAGCCAGCTGGTGGAGACACCCTACGGGCTGGTGGTCAGCGGCGACTCGAAGATCAGGACCATCAAGGACTACGTCGCCGCGGCCAAGGGCGGCAAGCTCACCTACGCCTCCACCGGCGCGGGCGGGGCGGCGCAGATCGTGATGGAAATGGTCAAGCAGCAGGGCAACCTCGACGTGCTCCACATCCCCTACAAGGGATCGGGCCCGGTCATGACCGACCTCATGGGCGGGCTGGTCGACAGCTTCTTCGCGCCCTACACCCCGCTGATGGGACAGATCAGCAGCGGCAAGCTGAGGCTGCTGGCGGTCAGCAGCGAGAAGCGGATCCCCAGCATGCCCGACGTGCCCACGCTCAAGGAGTCAGGCATCGACGTGGTGATGACGCAGTGGTACGGCCTGGCCGCGCCCAAGGGCACGCCCAAGCCCGTCATCGACAAGATCACCCAGTCCGTGAAGCAGGCCATGCAGGCGCCCGAGGTACTGCGCGTGTACCGCGCGGACGGCGCCCAGGAAGCGACGCGCACCGGCGCCGCCTTCAAGGACTTCGTGCTGAAGGACATCGCCAACTACAAGCGCGGCGTCGAGCGCGGCAACCTCAAGGTGGAGTAGCACAACGCCATGCGCCCGCACAGCGCCCACTGGGGCGTCTTCTCCGCCGGCTGGAAAGACGGCGCACTCGTCGTCCGCCCGCATCCCGGCGACCCGGACCCGAATCCGCTGATCGAGAACTTCACAACCGCCATCCACCACCGCGCCCGCGTCACCACGCCCATGGTGCGCCGCGGCTGGCTCGAACGCGGACCGGGCCCCGATGCGCGGCGCGGCGAGGACGGCTTCGTCCCCATGGCCTGGGACGAGGTGCTGGACCGGCTCGCAACGGAACTGCGGCGCGTGCAACGCGAGCACGGCTGCGAGGCCATCTTCGGCGGCTCCTACGGCTGGTCGAGCGCGGGGCGCTTCCATCACGCGCAGAGCCAGGTCCATCGCTTCCTGAACACCACGCTCGGCGGCTACGTGCGCTCGGTCAACAGTTACAGCGCCGGCGCCTCGGGCCCGATGCTGCCGCACGTCATCGGCACGATGGAGGAAGTGGCGCGGCGCAACGTGACCTGGGAGCAGATCGTCGAGCACACCGACGTGGTGCTTGCGTTCGGCGGCATGGCGCTCAAGAACTCGCGCGTGGCCTCAGGCGGCATCAGCCGGCACGTCGAGCGCGATTCGATGCGCGCGGCAGCCGCGCGCGGCTGCCGCTTCGTCAGCATCAGCCCGCTGAAGAGCGACCTCCCCGAGGAAGCCGCCTTCGAATGGCTGCCAGCCGTTCCCGGCACCGACACCGCGCTGATGCTCGCGCTGGTGCACCAGATCGTCAGCGATGGCGCGCATGACCGCGAGTTCATCGCGCGCTGCTGCGACGGCTGGGACAGCTTCGAGGATTACCTCATGGGGCGAAGCGACGGCGTTGCGAAGAGCTGCGAGTGGGCCGCGCCCATCTGCGGACTTCCGGCGGCGCGGCTGAAGGCCCTGGCGCGCGAGCTGCCCGGCAAGCGCGTGCTGGTGGTGGTCTCGCATTCGCTACAGCGCGCCGAGCACGGCGAGCAGCCCGTGTGGATGGGCGCGGTACTGGCGGCCGCGCTCGGGCAACCGGGCCTGCCCGGCGGCGGCTACAACTACGCGCTGGGCACCCTGGCGCACTACGGCAAGCGCAACAACGCCGTGCCCACGGCCGCGCTGCCGCAGGGCGACAACGCAGTGAAGGCGTTCATTCCGGTGGCCCGCATCAGCGACATGCTGCTGAACCCCGGCCAGCCCTTCGACTACAACGGCCGGCGCCACACCTACCCGCACATCCGGCTCGCCTACTGGGCCGGCGGCAACCCCTTCCACCACCACCAGGACCTGCGGCGCCTGAGCGAAGCCTTCCGCACGCTCGACACCTTCGTGGTGCACGAGATCGCGTGGACCGCCACGGCCCGCCACGCCGACATCGTGCTGCCCTGCACGATGACGCTGGAGCGCGAGGACATCGGCGCCACGCCCACCGATCCGCTGATGGTGGCCATGCACCGCATCTGCGAGCCGCACGGACTCGCGCGCGACGACTACGACATCTTCTGCGACCTGGCGAAGCGCCTGGGCGGACTCGAAGCTTTCAGCGAGGGACGCGATACGCGCCAATGGCTCGCGCACCTGTACGAGCGCACGCGCACGGGCCTCGAATCGCTGGGCCTGGAAGCGCCGGACTTCCAGAGCTTCTGGCAGCGCGGCGAGATCACGCTGCCGCAGCGCGACGACGACGGTGGCATCCTGCGCGCCTTCCGCAACGACCCGGACGGCGCGCGGCTGGCCACGCCCAGCGGCAAGATCCAGGTCAGCTCGCCGACCGTGGCGGGCTTCGGCTACGCGGACTGCCCCGGCCACCCGGCATGGCTGCCGCCGAAGTTCGCGCCCGACACCGCGCATCCGCTGTGGCTGGTGGCCAACCAGCCGCACACCAAGCTGCACAGCCAACTCGACTTCGGCGCCCACAGCCAGGCCAGCAAGCGCAACGGGCGCGAGGTCTGCACCATGCACCCGAAGGCTGCCAGCGCGCGCGGCATCCGCGAAGGCGACATCGTCCGCCTCTTCAACGAGATCGGCGCCTGCCTGGCCAGCGCGCACCTGTGCGCGGACATGCGCGAGGACGTGGTGCAGCTGCCCACCGGCGCGTGGTACGACCCCGTGCTGGACGCCAGCAACAGGCCGATGTGCGCGCACGGCAATCCGAACGTGCTCACGCGCGACATCGGAACCTCCTCGCTGGCACAGGGCTGCGCGGGGCAGCTGAGCACCGTTCAGGTCGAGCGCTTCGACGAGGAGCTGCCGCCGATCCGGGCTTACGAGCCCCCGGTGCCCGCGGGTCGCTTCTGAACGGGGAATGCAGTCCCCCGTTTGCCGCACCCCGCGTCGCTGCCCAGCTTACTTCGACGCGCGTCGCACCCTCACACGATCGCTCGGCTCATGGCCGGTCTCAGTCTCTCCACAACCATCTCGATCAACATGGAAACAGCCAGCGGGGGCCGCCTAGGCATCGACAGCAGCTTGTGCTTTCCGCACGCTGGCGAGCACCTCATCTAACGTTGGGATCGGTCCAAAAATCATCCCCGTCATCGCGTCGTAGTCCCGTTGCAGGGCGTCCATCATGGCGGGGGCAGGGAGCAGAGTGAAGCTGCCCGCCTTGGCCGTCTCAAGGCGCAGATCAGGACTTCCGAAGAAAAGGCGCGCGTGGCGCGCACAATCTTCCGCTAGCGCTTTGTCTGCCAGCCATTGCGACGCATCCGCCGTTTGCATCAGGCGATGCACGTCGTAGTAGTGACGCGAGATGCGCTGGCCGCCGTGGCGCAAGACACCCCGGCGCTCATGCCATTGGTAGAGACCATGGAGGATCGTGATCTTGTCCCAGAAGGTCCGTTCCGGCTTCACCGTCACGACATTGGAGACAGTCCAGATCCTGATCAGGGAGGTCGTCATCGACGTAAGGACGCACCGTCGCTGGGGTATGCGGATCGAGTGCAGATTTCGCGCCCGCTTCGATCTTGACCGCCGATCGGATGTAGTCGCCTTCGCGCGCTGTGACTGCCGGATACCAAAGGAGCAAACTTTGCCCGTCTGCATCATCGGGATCTCTCTCAAGCCTGAAACGGCCATCCGGAATGTTTGCTGCTGCACGAGCCTGCAACTGCGAGAAGAAGGGGCCGTCGATGTAGGTCCGGCATGCATCACGGATTTCATCGAGCCGCGCACGGCGCTTCTTGCCGCTCATGGCCTCAAGTTCCGCCACGTCTACGTACTGACGCAGGTCTTCGCGGAACACCGTGATGTCGATGTCCTCCGAGAACCGTGAAATCAGGCCGAAGGCTTTCGAGAGCGATGTCCCGCCTTTAAAGAGAAGGCGCGGACCACCGGGCTCCATTCCATTGAAAAGCGCATCGAGCGTCCAGCAGACCCAGAAGTCCTTCTCGACGTTTTGGACGGCAGTGCCAAGACGAGCCGCCGTGCCAAGAAACAGATCGCGGCGTTCTTCGTCACCAGCAGTGATGACGGTCTGATAGGCCTCGTTCATTTCACGCCTGCCGGTATGTCGCTGTGCGATTTCTTCTGGACGGGCGTTGGCTTGCTGACGCTTGCCGCGTCTGGCATGAGGTCAAGGACGGGGCGCAGATAGTCTTGCATCCAGATTGGAAGCGCGCCAAATCCTTGCGTCAGGTCATCGCGAATGGCATCGCCTTGCTTCTTGTCCGTCAGAAGCCTGCCGATTTTTTGCCGGATATGGTCGCTATCCGAAGGCAGCGTGTCCTTCAGCCAGTGCAAGGCTTGCACCAGGCGCATGGCCGGACGGCCCGCCCAATACAACCGGCTTGGCGCGCACAGCTTGAACTCGATCAGCAGCTTGTCGAGCTGGATGGAGCGGCGCCGGGTGTCGGTATAGATGGTGACGTGAGCTGGGACGGCATCGGTCAGGCCCAGATCGTTCGCGGCCGTCATGCCGTCAACCAGGATCCGCAGGTTGTCGCGGCGGGCAATCGCGTCAATGATTGCCCGATAGTCGGGGGTGGTCGTGCGCTTGGTAAGCCTGTTTGTGACGGGCTTGTCGTAGAGCCCCCGGTCAATGCGGCGGAGCTGGTCGCGCTGGGTCATGCGCTGCAAGGTCTTGTCGATGACATCCCGGGAGCCAAGCTGCGCGAAATCGGACGGAACCCAGACATGGCCGGGGCCGGAAGCGTCGATCAGCGATGAGATACGGGTCGCAATGTCGGACATGAACAGCTCCTGTCCGAAAAATATATACATTTTTCGGACAAAAGTCAAGTGCATCTGTCCGAAATTTATATACATATTTCGGACACCTTTGCGATCCAAACGAGCGAGAAGCGTAGCGTGAGCCGAATCGAGATCTATTTGTAGCCATGTCGCAATATCACTTGCGCCACATCCCGAGGAACCCCGCTTACTCCCCGCCTTGATGTTCCATGGCAAGGGCGCTTCGCGCGGAGCTCGTCTGTTCCACATCGATCTGTATGACGGCGGCGCCCGCGTGGTCACGGCGCCGAACCTCGCCTGGACGATGGCCTTCACGCCCGAGGACAGTTGACTGGAGCCCTACTTCGCCGCCCACCCGGACGGGGATCGCCTGGACGCTGCCAATCTCGCACAGATCCACAAGCGCGGGAGCTCGAGGCGGCGCGCCAAGGCTGGGCTTAAGTCTTCGCTCCATGCCGTCTGTGTGACCCACGAGAACCTCGACGGGATGTGTCGACTGCGAGCTATTCTGCCCAATAGCCCTCGAGCGCCCGGCGGATGTGCGCACGCTCGAAACCACGATCATCCTCCGCTTCCACGAACTGAAGGTATCCGCGAACGACCCTTCTTTGCGGTTCAGTCAGCAGCTTGCACTGTTGCTCGGTGAGTGTTGATTGAGTGAGGTTGTAGACGAGATCGAATGCGTACAGGCCGTGCATGTCGGCAATCAGGAATGCCGGGAGGTGAAATCGCATCCCTTCAGCATCGAAGAACGAGAGGCTGCTGCTGTACCGATTGAGGAGTTCGACGGGAATCACGTTCCAGTCCAATTTCTCGTCCTGTTCGCGATAAGCCGCTAGCTTCTGATCGTTTGCGTAGTCATCGCGCCCATTGGCTTCAAGCAGGCCCACGCCGGAGCCCAGAGTCACGCCGGAGAAGGCCAGATGCACCTCTCCCACGAGGCGCTCCAGCACCGCGCCCCGCTTCGCGAGCTCCAGTTGTTCGGCAAGAACCGAGGGGTCAAAACCTCGATCCCGCATGTTCTCGATGTCCGAGGAGGTGGGGTATTTCTTCATGGCGCCTTGGCCCAGCGTGTGACGTGAACCAGATTGCAAAGGCAGATCGCGTGGAATGGTAAGTGAGGCGGAAATATAGGACACCCGCCGGGCCAACGGCCAGCAGCACGCCGCAGACGTCCCCCGCTTTGGTGAATGCAATGCCCGCCGGCACCGGGCGACGGCGAATCCGCGCTCCGAAGACATCTGTCACCTCCAAGCAGTCGACATGTTCACGAGCAGCGCGAGACCCGGATCAACCGGCAACTGCAACCTCCTATGAACACGGTATTCCGGACACCGCGCTTTGCGAGTCCACTGTTCCCCCCACGCAGAGGAAACCAGCGCATGCCCAAACGGATCATCCACAACGCGACCGTAACCTTGAAGCTGCCGTTCGACATCGGCGCTGGCGCGGAACTCACCGCCCTGCGGGAGGCCGGCATCCCGGTCGATGCCCTGGGCAATGCCGAGCACGGCTTTCTGTTCGTGCGGCCGAGCAACGGACGACGAAGCCAGACCAATATCTTCCGCTGGTTTGCCCGCGAGGTCGGGGAGGTGCCCAGTGAGCCGGCCGAGGTCTGCCGCCTTGCCGCTCAGCGATGCAGGCGAACCACGTCGCCTTGGCCGCTGGGCTCGAACATGTAGCCCACGCCCCAGACCGTCTGGATATAGGAAAACTCGCCGTCCTGCAGATGCCTGCGCAGTCGCGAGATCTGCACGTCCAGGCTGCGCTCGAAGACACCGAGCTCGCGCTCCCGCGCCACCTTGGCGAGCTTTTCGCGCGACAGCGGCTGTCTTGCATGGCGAACCAGCACCTTCAAAAGCGCGATCTGATCCGTCGTGATCCCCAGGGCCTGGCCATCCTTGCGCAGCGTGCGCGTGCCCAGGTTGAATTCGAACGGCCCGAAGCGCACGACCTCGTTGCCCATCGACGGGCCGCCCGGTACCTCCTTCGGGGGGCTGCGCCGCAGGATCGCCTGGATGCGCGCACGCACCTCCTGAGGATTGAAAGGCTTGCCGACATAGTCGTCGGCCCCCATCGTCAGGCCCCTGATTCGCTCGGCGTCCCCGGCCCGCGCACTCAGGATGATGATCGGCGTGCGCACGCCCGTGGCACGCAGCCGCGTGCAGACCGAGAGGCCATCCTCGCCCGGCAGCAGAACGTCCAGCACGATCAGGTCGACGACGCGGCGAGACAGGATCGACGACAGCGATGCGCCGCCGCTGCCCTTGAGCACCTCGTAGCCCGCCTTGGAAAGGCAGTCGGCGAGCACCTCGCGCGCACGCAAATCGGCGTCGATGAGGGCGATCGTGTCGACCCGTTGCGGGGCCGCCGTGCCCACAGAGCGTCGCGACCAGGAAAGCAGGTCCTGCGCGGGCGCCTGCCGCGGCAGGGCCTCGAGCTCGCCCTCCCCGTGGTCGTCATTGGCTTGGCGCCAGAGTGATTTCAGATTCATGGAAAAATCGGCCCATCCACTCGGATCGGCACAGACCTCGAGCGGAATGACGACCTTTGGTTTATATGGGCGCACCCGATGATGGATCAAATCCATCATCAACGGCCGAAGCGGCATGCGCACGGCTCCCGGCACGTGAGGCAGCCCGCCAGCGTCCCGCGTCTCAGATTGCAGCTGCAATGCCACCATTGGAATGAAGCCAAGGGCCTCTTGATCCGTGCAATCCACGCAGGCACGTTCTTGTGCGGCATCAGGTTGATGCCATCTTCGGCGGTCAGGTTTGGTGCGCCGACAGCCTCGCCATTCTCGTATGGGCTTTTTCAGGGGCGCCCCATGTGCACGCCGCGTCTGACCATCTGATCAGCGATGAAGCTCTCCATCCGGCGCTGGAATTGCTCAATCGCAGCGTCCCTGGTAGGGCGTTGAGTGAGCATCAGCACACAACGGACACTATGCCCTTGCAGCAACTCGGCCCGGCCTCCAAACGTCCCGTCCAACCCTCGCCTCAACTCCAGCGAGCAGGTCCATCCTTCAGGCAAGTTGATCGTGGTCGCCTCAGCAGACATGGAAGCAGGATAGGCCCTAACGCGGCCATCATCAACCCTGCGCCCTCTCTGGCGGAAGGCATCGATCAAGTCGGAATTCGCACCCTGGCAACCGGTTGTGGGGGGAGCGACACCTCGGTTCTTAGCACTTTGAGCAAGCGCTTCAGCGAGCGCTACTTGCACCAGTCTCGCGCGCGAAAGGGCGAGCGCCGCTTGAAGCCCGAGATTCAGCCTCGCTTCGAATAGGCTCTGATACTTGCGCATGCGTGAGCCACGGCCATCGGCGTGCCCGACGCAAACGCAATGCGAGGCCGCCCACCCCCGCAGTTTTACGGTAAGAATTGCAAGGCGCATCGAGGCCGCTGATGCCTATGTCCGCCGGTACAGTGAGAAGCGGGTCAAGGCCTCCCTTGGCTTAATCAGCCCGACCGAATAGCGTCGAATAGCGGGTAGCTTAGGACTTGCGACATAAACCGGTCCAAGTTTTTGTCCGTTCCCCTCACAGGGCCAACTGAATCACTTCTGGCTGGGGGCCGCTTTGCTCCTTCAGTGGCCGAGCTCGGACTGCTGCCCGACGGCGTCCAAGACCCCCAGCGCATCCTCCGGCAACACCAGTTCGCCCGCGGCCAAGTTCTCTTGCAGGTGGATTGTCGAGGACGTCCCCGGGATCAACAGGATGTTGGGCGCACGGTGAAGCAGCCACGCAAGCGCGACCTGCATGGGTGAAGCTCCGAGCTGTCTGGCAATCCCCGTGAGGGTGTCCGACTGCAGTCGGGTGAAGCCCCCGAGCGGAAAGAACGGAACGTAGGCAATGCCGTCGCGCAGGAGTCCATCGACAAGCGCGTCGTCGGCGCGATGCGCCAGGTTGAACTGATTCTGTACGCAGACGATCTCGGCGATCCGTCGCGCCTGCGCGACCTGCGCCGGCGTCACGTTGCTCACACCGATGTGGCGCACGAGCCCCTGGTGCTGAAGTTCGGCCAAGGTCGACATGGCCTCCTCGATGGAGCCTTCGACGGGGTGGTGCGCATTCAGCATGCAGCGAAAGTTCACCACGTCGAGCACGTCGCGTCCCAGATTGCGCAAGTTGTCGTGGACGGCCTGGGTCAGCTCCAGCGGCGAGGACGCTGGCAGCCACGCACCGTCAGCATCACGACGCGCACCGATCTTGGTGCCGATCAAGAGGTCATCGCGGTAAGGCGACAGGGCTTCGCGGATCAGTTGGTTGGTGATGTGGGGCCCGTAGAAGTCGGCGGTGTCGATGTGGTTGACGCCGCTTTCGACCGCCTCGCGCAACACCGCCAGCGCGGCCTTCGGATCCTTGGGCGGACCGAACACGCCTGGGCCGGCGAGCTGCATCGCGCCATAGCCGAGACGGCGCACGCTGCGGCTGCCGAGCTTGTAAGAGCCAGATTTCTCAATTCCTGTCTTCATCTTCGTTTCCAGTTGGAGGGGATGACGGGAAGATAGGCCGACCCTGCTTGCTTGATAAGCCGTCACAATCGGCACAGGTTGTACGGGTGGGCGAACAATGAGAGCCAACGTCTCGGACTTGGAAGCGTTTCTGGCGGTCGCGAAAGCCAGCAGCTTTCGCGGCGGGGCGCGCGCAATCGGCAGCAGCGCCTCCGCAGTGAGCGACGCAGTCCGCCGACTGGAGCGCGAGGTCGGCGTCAGGCTGCTGAATCGCACGACGCGCAGCGTTGCACCCACCGAAGCGGGCGCGCGGCTGATCGAGCGGCTGCAACCGGCCTTGGCCGAGGTCGACGCGGCCCTCGACGTGGTGAACGGCTATCGCGATCGCCCGGCAGGCACGTTGCGCCTGAACGTCCCCATCAGTGCGGCCCGGCTGGTCCTGCCTGCGATCGTGCCGCACTTTCTTGCGGCCTACCCCGAGATCAGGCTCGAGGTGATTGCCGAAGACGACTTCGTCGACGTGCTCGCCTCCGGCTGCGACGCGGGCATCCGCTACGACGAGCGCCTGGAAAACGACATGATCGCTGTGCCGATCGGCCCTCGCGTCCAGCGCTTCGCGGCCGCCGCCGCGCCGCGCTACCTCGCACAGCACGGCAAGCCAGAGCATCCGCGCGACCTGCTGAACCACGCCTGCTTGCGCGGCCAGTTCCCCAGCGGCGCGATGCCACCGTGGGAATTCGAGCGCGATGGGGAGAAATTGCGGGTCGAGCCCTCGGGACCGCTGCTCGTGCGCATCGGCGCTGCAGCCGATCTTGCGGTCGATGCGGCTGTCGCAGGCACCGGCATCGTCTACCTGTTCGAGGACTGGCTGCGCCCCATCTTCGAAAGCGGTGCACTGGAGCCGGTGCTGCGGCCCTGGTGGCCCAGTTTTCCTGGTCCTTTCCTCTACTACCCGGGGCGGCGCCTCGTTCCCGCTCCTTTGCGGGCCTTCGTTGATTTCGTCAAAGCCGCCGGGTACAGGGACTGACCGATCACAGTCGACTCACCTCACTGAAGAATGGCATCGTGTTGCTCCGCGGCCGAAGCCGTAAGGGCTTCCTCGAGAATGCTGAACACGTCGCGGCCTGCGCTTGACACGAAGTAGTTGCCGAGGTTTGTGACTTCTGCCGCGACGTTGTTTCCCCAAGGCGGCTTCGACTGGCGATTCTCGATCTCCCACACCACCGCCGAGGGAGGCAAGCTGCTCAATGCGGCTTTGGCCTGCCGCAGTTCTCCAAGTGCCAGTAAGGCGTTCCGATGTTTCAGGCGGCCTTGGTAGAGTTCTTTCATCAGATGAGGGAACCGACTGCCCCACCCATCGGGTTCGCAGTGCGCGCTGACGGTCGAGAAGAACGAGTGGACGAACGACGGCGCACCCAGTTCGTCCGTGATTGACCCGACCGTCACTCCCACCGCCATCAGAGCTCCTCGTGAACTGGCGTCGCCCAGTGCGTCGCCGTATGACTGCTATCGACGGGTGGCATGGCCCGGGAGTGAAGCGTCTCCTGCCCCAGATACTGCCGGTCTCGCGCGCGAAGTCCAGTTGCCGCGCATCGTCTCAACAATCTCGCTGTGCTACAAGTGTGCTACACGGCTGCAGCCGCTCATCTCAGAAGGTCAATCAGCATGTCAACGATGACCATCCGCCTTGAAGATGAACTGAAGGCCCGCTTTGCTGCTGCAGCAGCGCGGTCGGTAGGTCTTCACATGCGTTCATTCTGGACGCGCTTTCCGACATGGTCGCGCGCAGTGAAATGGACGAGGAACTGCATGGGATCGCCGACAGGCGCTGGGCTGCCTTGCAGCGCACAGGTGAATCGCTTGCCTGGGACGATGCAAAGGCCTACATCCAGGCACGTGCAGCCGGCAAGAAGGTTGCGCGACCCTCGGCACGCAAGCCAGGGGGTCGAGCGTTTGATGATTCGCATCGAATTGGCGCCGGAAACTCTGGATGACATCGATCGCTTCATCGACCATTTGGCACGGCACAAGATCGTCGATGCGGCGGCTCGAGTCCAGGAAATTCTCGAAGCCATCCAGATTCTTTCACGCAGCCCCCTCATCGGCCGCCCCGTGAGGGACGGAAAGCGAGAATTGGTCGTCGGCAAGGGCAGCCGTGGCTACGTGGCCCTGTGCCGCTGCTTTTGAATCGATCTGGTCTGAACCCATGCGGACAAGGCTGGCGGCCCGAGGCGTGGCAGGCTGTGCGGTCACGATAAAGCGTACGCAACAACAAGTTTGAAGGAGAGCAAGCGACCACGTGTGTGATGGGCCAGACAGATCGGACCGGGACGAGGACGCCCCGATAGGGAATGAGGGCACCAAGCTCGATGTTCAGATGGGAACCTTGTCAGCGAAAACCATCAGGGCCAGCGGGCGTATCAGCCTGCACAACAGGCCGGATATAAAACTGCAGCCCTGCCGCCTCCTGCTTCTTCACGCCATGAGCTGTTTGTGATCCGGGAGGCGCCCATTTAGATCTTCCTTAAAAGCTCAATACAGTCCACTCGCGAGTGCAGCGATTGCCAAGCCATGCGTCAGCGCGGCAGCGGGCAGTCCGGCACGCTGGTACACGAGGCCCGCGACCAGCCCTTCGATCAACGTGAAGACCAACACTGGCAGGCCCACACGCGTGACGATCACCGCCAGCCACACATGGCACAGGCTGAAGAGTATGGCTGCCACGACGACTGCACGCATCGGTGCCATGTGCTGCCTCAGTCGCTGCTGAAGCATGCCCCGGAACAGCAACTCCTCATAGGCATTACCCAGCAGTGCGAAGACAAGGATCGGGCCGAGCAATGCCGGATCAGGCTTCGGCAGAGAGGACAGACCCAGGGCCGTTTTCAACGCGGCAGCCACCCCAGTGATGACCAACGCGCCAAGTACGCCATACAGGACCGAGGCCGCCGGACGCACGCCCCTCCACCATGTCAGGTGCTCGAGCCAGGCCACGCTCGTGAACAACACGGCCGACATGCCCGCCAATGCGAACAGCACAGGCGTCGGCGCTGCCAGCCGCATGGAGCCCGGACCCAGCTGCCAGAAGCCTGCAGGGCTCATCGCATCTCGCGCGAAGATGAAAAACAGGATGTGGACGCCAAGCCGTGCCGCAACCAAAGTGCGCGGAATGGCCAGCAGCAGAGTCAGCGCGAGCAGCCCCGGCGGCAGAATCGAAATGAGATAGTCGAAGAGTAGAGAAGACGATGAGGCCATCGGGATGGAGCATATGTCTTCCACGCCGATTCCGCCTGAGGGCGAACGACTTCCGTGGCTGCGTACATCGATCGAGGCGGCTTGATCGACCTCCCAGCTTGCCGAAGCGACGCGCAGAAAATCTTGAACATTCAAGGCACTGACACGCGACAACTGGCCCCGCCGGGCAGCCGTACGAACCTCGCTCGCAGCACGGTTCAACCTGCCTCCCCTGCCCCCGCCGATTGGAGAGTGGTTTGCCTGGTGCCTGACGGGCGGTTAAAGGTGTCGGGCCCAAGGACTTACATCAGCCGGGACCAGCGTGCCGGAACTGCTCCGACCAGATTCGCTGTCGCGACCATTTTCCGTGCCGCCTTGGAGGTGACGACGATCGGACCGCACGACGCGCTCACTCCGCGTGTTCGCGCACGTATGACCGAAGACCCTCGACGTTGAGCACGTCGATGCTGCCGTAGCGGATGCGAAGCAGACCCGCCTCCTCCAGTTCGTGCAGCGCACGGTGGGCGACCTGACGAGAAATGCCGGCGAGCCGGCCAATCTCCTCCTGCGATATGTGAAGCACCGGATGGGTCTGCGGGTTGAGTTGAGGATTGAAGAGCTCAGCCAGGCAACTCGCCACGCGCGAGTTGATGTCGTGCATCCGATAGCTCTCGGCAAGCGCAATGAACTGACCAAGCCGCGCGTTGAGCTGGTGCATCATGAAATGGCAGAAGCTCAAGCTATGGGCGACCAGGTAATGGAAGGTCTGGCTGGGCATCAGCGCGATGCGGCTGTCGTGCAAGGCGACAACGCCATAGGGACGCAATTCGCCCTTGAGCACAGAACCCTCCCCAAGCCAGCCACCATTGGAAACCCCCGTCAAGGTGGTGCTTCTGCCGTCCGCCGCCAGGACGTCGACCTTGACCATCCCATCGACAACGCCGATCCAGTGCGTCGCAGGACTTGACTTGTGGCAGACGATCTCGCCGGCTGAATAGAACCGGTCCTGCGTCTCCAGTTCGACACGTTGAAGTTGCTCCTGCGTCAGTCCGCGAGCCCAGGCAGCCGCGCGCAACGTCGAGATGGTCTGCACGTGCTTTGTCATTGGAAAGACTTTCTTCCTCGGCCTTACTGCCTAGCATGCGCTGCGCAGGCGACATGCCTGGGGCGCCCGAGTTTATGTGGCAGCACGAACAGGAGACAAATCATGAAAAACCCTCTCTCGATGACAACCTGCGCACTGTCCATCAGCCTGCTGGTGGCCTGCGGCGGGGGCGGTGGTGGAAGCAGCTTGCCAATGCTGTTTCCGACATCCACGCCCACGCAAACTCCGCCATCGCCGACGCCCTCGCCGGTCGCGTCGGCGCAGGAGAAGTGCGCCGTCTTCGCCGGCGTTTCGCTCGCCGGTGCGACGCTGAAGGAGGCCACGCTCGTCCCCGCTGCCGCAGCAGCCGCGGAGCACTGCAAGGTCACGGGCACCCTTCATGGCACGCTCAACTTCGAGGTGCATCTACCCACCGAATGGAACAACAGGCTCTTGTACGCCGGCGGCGGCGGTTGGGACGGCAGCATCAACATCACCCCCATCTCGCCAAGCGGTTCAACCGCCGGCTACGTGCTCGTCGCCTCGGACGGTGGTCGCCAAGGGGACGCCCTGGATGCATCGGTCTTCCTGAACAATCCCACAACCCAGGCGGACTTTGGCTACCTGTCAATCCATTCGGTCAATGAGATCGCCAAGGAGATCGTTCGCAAGCGCTATGGCTCGGATGCCGAGTTCAGCTATTTCGAGGGTTGCTCCAATGGCGGGAGGGAGGCATTGATCCAGGCCACGCGCTTTCCGAACGACTTCGACGGGATCGTCGTGCGTGCGCCCGCCTACTCGTTTACCGAACTGTTCCAGGCTTTCGTGGCGAACGGGAAGGCGCTCGCCGCGCCGGGCGGGCAACTCAGCGATGCGAAGGTCTCGCTCATCGGCAAGGCCGTCACTGCGCAATGCGACAACCTGGATGGTGTTGCCGACGGCATCGTGAGCAATCAGGACACCTGCACCTTCGCCCCTTCGGTGCTGCGCTGCACCGCAGGCGATGCCGATACCTGCCTGACCGACCCGCAGATCACAACCGCCAAGACGATCTACTCCGAGCTCAAGCGTGCGGACGGAACCACCGTCTATCCGGGCTGGGGGCCCGGCGGTGAAGACCTGGGCTGGCCGGTTTGGGTGACCGGCTCGGCCATCGGCGGCACGGGCCTGCAGTTCCAGTTCGGCAGCGGCTTGGTGAAGTACTGGGTCACCGGCGATCCGTCCTTCAACGTGCTTGGTTTCGACCCGGAGTTCTACTCCGCAGGACTGCGCCTGGCCGCCACCACGCTCGATGCGACGCCGGACCTGCGCTCCTTCTTCGGACAAGGCGGCAAGATGATCCTTGCTCATGGAACGAACGACTGGGCGATCAGCTACAAGGGCTCGGTCAAATACTTCAAGGACGTCGCGACTGCGGTCGGCGGTGCATCCACGCGCGATGCCTCGATGGAGTTCTTCCTCCAGCCCGGCGTTCAACATTGCGCTGGGGGCGTCGGCCCCGACACGGTCGACCTCGTGGATGCTGTCGCAAAGTGGCGAGAAGGCGGCGCAAAGCCTTCCACGCAGAATGTCGTGGCAACGAAGCTCGATCCAACGACCAAGGCGCCCGTGCTGGCGCGGCCCCTGTGCAAGTACCCGAGCTTCCCGAAATTCAAAGGCAGCGGCGACATCAATTCGGCGGACAGCTACAGCTGCCAGAGTTCTTGAGCGACTTGGCAACCTGGAGTCGGTCGGAGCCGCCGTGGCAAGGGCTCGACGGACATCGGCCGAGCGTGAAGCGATGTTTCGCTGGCGCTTGCTGCCTATCGCGCACTGTGATGCGACGGAGTTCTTGAACCGGCTGCGCAATGCCTTCAAGGCCTCTGCGCCACATCCCGATGATCAAACATCCTCTTCTGGTTTGTGACCCGGGCAGATGCGCTTTCCTCGGTGTCTCTCGGGCAGCAGAACCGCGACGGCCGACTCGCATAGCTGCAAGCAGCTACGGCCTCGGATTTTTCATACGCGCGGCTGTCGCAATCGTGCGAGCTCAGCCCGTCCGAGCGGCGTGATGCGCAGAATCACGCCGGACCGCCCCATGTCGTCGTCCGGCTCAGGCAGGTTCGCCTCGATCAGCTTGGCGGCCACCAGAACGGCGGCACGCTGCACATCGGCCTCGTCATGGATGGCCAGAGGGAAAGAGGCCTCCTCGATGCTTCGCAGGAAGTCCATGGGCATTGCAATTCCTCCACAGTTCGTCCGAAGGGCTACCCATACAAGGATAGATTCCTGCGGCCTCAAGCACTGAGCCGTTCGATGGACCGACATATCGAAGGGAACGTGGTCAGTCGCACTCCCCACTCTCCGCAGATTGCTTTACCTTGAATCCCAAACTACTACACTTTTAGTCAGGGCAGCCACTTCTCTCCTTCCTCCCTCCACCGGCTGTCCCTTCAGCCCGCTTCGGGGGATTTTCTTTTGGAGGAGATCTCGCGCACGGCTTCGTCCTCGGCCTTGTCGATCCATTCGATGCACTTGCGCTTCAATGCTTCGATGCCCTCGCCATGGTCGACATGCGGCGCGCTGAGCACCAGCTTGCAACGTGGCTCGCCGCAAAAAGCAATATCCGCCACGGCGCAGAAAGTGCCCTCAGGTCCCTTTGAGAAACTCAGGGAACAGAGCCACTGTCCCGATATGCCGTCATAGGCAAAAGTCTCGCCTTCCATGGCTCCTCCAGTACTCAGCATGAGCGTGGCACCCGGATCGATGATGGGCACAAGCAACAAGCCCACCCACCATACGCGCCATCGCGGCCTGTCACTCTAATAGATGGCACTGGAGGGGTTTTTTGACAACCGCCCAGGCTGGAGAAGCGCCGGCCTTCTCGGCAAAGCACACGCCCCTGACAACGGTGGCGCGGCAGGCTGCATGAGCGCCATTTTTCAATTCTTAGGGCGCTCCGCTCAGCATCTTCGACACAGAACAGACCCGCCTTCGCGTCGAGGCCAATCTTCACGCGGGCCTTTCGTCATCACCACCGCAGGATCATCTGCGCCGTTTTCGTTCCACCAGCGTGGACACAGCAGGGGGTCCGCGTCGCGCTTCCCAGCGCCGACCCAAGGCTCATGGCCAAGGTAGGCGCACACGACGGTAAGCGCCATAGCCAGGCCAGGCGACCGCACACCCCAAAAGGGCCGCAGCGGTGGCGGGCCCAGATGGGGAAACGCTGCTAGGACACGCGATGCGGCAACGTCCTACGAGCAGCGGACCTTTGATGCTGCATATCCGGGGCCCATGGACGGCGAATTGGATGCACTGTTGCCAAACGGGTGGAGCGCGGTCGTGTTTCGCCAAGGCGGAAACGGCCAGCCTGTAACGTTGCGGGCCGAACTGCTCTACTGTGGCGAGATGCGTTGCCTGATCGTTGCCATCAATCAGTCAACGCCTGAGGCGGCTTTCTCACGCGTGCGTCTTGCCGTTGAAGGCTTCCTGTTGCGACAGGAAAAAGTGCACAAGCACACTGCCTTTCGGCCATCTCGATAGCGCATTCCTTCAGCATCAGTCGACCTCGGCGGTGGCACAAAGCATCGCCCGTGTCTCCAGGAGACACCGGTGCATTCGTCGCACCAGTCTCAGCAGGTCAGCGCAATGGACACTCGTCTTGCACTGGCTTCGCCCACGCGGGGTGTCATCAGAACGTCCAGTTCAGAATGGCCTTGAAGCCGTGATCCTTCAGCCCGCCACCGAACTGCCCCGAATAGGCTGCTCCCAACTTGAGGTTGGGGCGCAGCTGCGTTTCCACCCCCGCTTCCAGCACCGCCACATTCTTCGCCAGCGGCACGCCCGAGATCGTGAACGGAATGCTGCCCGCAAACGCATGCATGCTGGTGGGCGTGGTGTCGCCGAAGGCATGGCGCCAGTCCAGCATGCCACGCAGGCGGATGTTGTCGCCCAGCTGCGTGCTGGCGCGCCCCCCCAGCGGGGGAGAAGGTGGCGTCGACGCTGCCACCCCCGCCATGCAGCGCGGACAGTCCACCGGGTTCGAAGAAGGAGTCGCTCTTCACGCGCACGTGGGCCAGCGCGGCGAACGGCTCCAGCGCGACCGCGCCGGGCAGTCGCCTCGCGGCTGCACGGCGTTTGTCCCGAGCACGCTTCAAACGTTTCGCACCTGTCAGCCAGACATCCTTTCCTTGAATTCCACGAGTCTTCGGACCGAAGGTTCGCACCAGCATCCTCGACAAATGTCGCGTCACGGCAACGTGACTCGGTTTTTTGACGACCTTGAACAACTTCGCCTTACATCGCCTGTTGGCCGGCCGGCGCAGCAGGCTCCATCATTCGCAAGTCATAGCCTGCAGGAGGCGAGCATGGAGTTACGCTGCAACACCAGAGACCGTCCCTTCGCGCAGGAGGCGACCACCGACCGGTTGCGCACCGCGAGTTGCACACTCGGCAGCTGCACGCAGGCGTACCAGCGCCCTTTCCCGCAGCCATCGGGCAGCGCCTGAGCGTTCTGAGGAAGAGCCATCATGCCTACGAGGAACTTTTCAACCATTGATGCCGCCAGCAGGGCCATCAATTTCGTGCTCACCGAAACGGAGCTTGGAGCCACGCCAGCGCACTACTTCGAGCCGACCAATCTGGGGGGCCTCCCGCCGACGGAGTCTGAGCTCAGGGTCAAGGAGGACACGGAACTGGGCAATCGCACCCGCTTCGCGACGCACATGTGCCTCATGTCGGCGAGTCAGGCCTTGAAGGCATGCCTGGATCTGCTCAGCTGCGAAGTCGATCTGTCGCCTCATGAACGCACCCGCAAACTGGCGGAAATCGCCAGCAAGGCGCGAGCCGCCGAGGAGATGGCTGCGCAGGCCGCCGGCGTCCTAAGGGGCGAAGTCACCGTGCCCGAGGACGCCTCGATCGTGGTCTCGCGCGGCACACGGTGATTTGCAGCGGGCCTCGGAAAATGCGCAGGCCGAGCGCGCAACGACGCATAGGCTGGAGTTCACACGGGGGCCACGGGCCGAACCTTGCCAGGCAGTCAGCCCCGCCGCCAAGTGGATCGGCACGATATAGCTCGCGCCCGCCCTGGAGCCACTGCGATCGCGCCCGACAGAAGGCGTAATACGGCCCTTCAATGGGCACGCTACGCGCTTCACTTCCTGCGTTTTTTGGAGCGGGCTCCAATGTTTGCCTGCCGGGTCCGGAGATCGAAGAAAGATCGAAGTCGAGGCTGATGGCCGAATTTGCGCTCTCGTGTTGCTTGCCAGCCAGCGCGCGGGGATGCCCTATCCTCGTCGGCCTTGGGGGCGCTGCTGTCCTCGCCAAGCTGCTGCAAGGCGCAAGCCCCCGAACGCCGCTTCGATGGGGTGCGCTCAAAGAGGCAAGTCGGACGGCCCCGTGCCCCGTCCCTCCGAGCGAATGCCACTGAAGGTCGAACATGTCAGGGTGTGCTTGCAGTTGAACTGGGCCTCGCAAGTCGGTTACCGCTGCAAACTGACGATGAGCGGGCACCGCTCTGTTTCGCGCCGCTCGCAACAGTCTTGAACCAAGCTGGACAGCACCGCCTCGATCCGATGGAGGTCCGCGAGCTTTTCCCTGATGTCCACCAACTTCTGCTGCGCCAGCACGCGCACATCGCAACAGTGCGTACCGTCTTCCAGTTCCAGCAATTGAGCCACCTCGCCAAGGCTGAAACCCAGGCGCTGTGCGGATTTGATGAATCGCACGCGAGCCACGTCCGCATCGCCATAGTGGTGGACGCTGCCTCCCCCCGGCTTTCGGGGCATCGGCAGCAGGCCTTTTCGTTGATAGAACCGGATCGTCTCCACGTTAACGCCTGCCGAGCTTGCGAAGCTTCCGATACTGAATTTGCCGGCTTTCTGATCCATGGATGTTGACTCCGTACTTGGGTACGGAGTTTAGGATCGAGTGCAAAAACATTGTCAAACATCGTGACGTCACAACAGACCGTCCTGTCCGGGCCGCTTGTCTCTACAGGCAGGAAGGAATCGCGCAACTTTGAGTTTGGCGCAAACCAACTCGAGCTACCTCGCCAAACGGGCGAATCCGACTTGCATTGGCCGCTGCATGGCTCGTCCAACGTCGACCGTGAGCTCCCCTTCCTGCGACATCCCGACGTCGTCGCCACCCACGCTTGGACGTGCGTCAGGATCGAAGTGGAGGCGTTGACGTCAGCGGCGTCCTGCGCCAGCGGCGCTGGCGCGTGGCCGATGAAAGTACTGAAGTCACACCGCGATGGTCCTGCCGCAATGTATTCGGTGTTCCTGCGCTTGATCTCCGGTGCCGCCGAACGCGTCGCTGACTTTGCCACCTGCTTGGAGGCGGTGGACTACGCAAGCGCCATCATGGGAATGCAATGGAACCTGGGACGCTGTCTACCGCGTTGCGGCGGACTCTTCGGTCTGCAACGCGCCGTGCGCACCGCTGGTGTGCATTTGTACCTCGGGCGAAATTCGACTGTCGAGGCTCCCGAATGGATCGAGGATCCTGCATCCGCACTGGTGTTCGGCCGAGACGAAGCCAATGCGTCGTCGCCGGTAACGCAAGCGCTGCGAGGCGAGGAAGCCGTGCGCAAATGCTCGTGGCTTGCGGCACAGGTCCTGCATGCGCGTGCTGCACAGGCAAGAGCACCTGAAATCTGTGCCGTTCCTGAAATGGATGTTTGGATCGGCATGGCGACGGTACTTGATCTCGTTCCATCGTTTGCAACGCTCCACGTGAGCCCAGACTTCGCATCCACGCTCTTGCGCTTGCAGCGACTGTGCCAACACGCTTCGTTGAAAGAAATACGCGCCGAGACCACCGCGGTGTACTGGGGTTCGCCAGAGGTCTTCGGCGCACGGCATCACCAGCGGGGCGAAATGATCGTGACGCCCGCCCTGGTGCGATTTGCGTCCCTTCCGAGCGCGCGAGGTTGTCGCATGGAGACAGTGGCACTGGACGTTGTCGAGTTCATGCAGGCCGTCCAGTCATACCGCTGGGATGAAGGCACGTTGGTGGTGGATTTGCATGGGATTGCAAAGGTGCCGAGCGCCTGATGGGGCCAGGACACGCCGAGGCGCGCCCCGAAAGCTCTTCCGCCCAAGCAGACAGCCGGCCGTCCTCCGCTCCCATCGAGAAGCCGGTGTGTTTGCATGCTGCCTTGCTGAAGATGATGAGCGACCAACCACCCTGTAGGGACCGCCTGTGTGGATCCGGTCCTCGAACAGGAGGCAGCAGGTCAAATGGTCCTCGGTCCACGCCGCTGCAACCGGCCGAAGACGTTCCTTTGGAGTTGCGCCATGGTGCCAGCGCCCTCTGGTGATTCGGCCAGCCGGGCGGCCGGCAAGCTCGGCAGCCGTGGTCGAAGGCGTTGCTGCCTTCGCCCGGCGCATCGCAGCGCGCCGGGGCGCAGGGTCAGTGCACAGGACCGCCGCGCCAGCTCGGAAAGGGCGCTTTCCCCAGCGCCACGGCCACGCCCCTAGCCGCCAGCAAGCGCGTGGAGTCGAGGGTCGGCAACGGTGAGTCGCCAGGCCCGATGAGCAGCGGAATCTCGGTGCAGCCCAGCACCACGGCATCGCAACCACTCTCGGCCAAGCGCGCGATAACGCGCTGACATTCGGCACGTGATGCATCGCGCAGGACGCCGTTGCACAGCTCTTCGAAGATGAGCCTGTGGACGAACGCCCGATCTTCGTGCGCGGGCGACCTGCACGCCAAGCCTTGGCGTGCCAGAGCCTCGCGGTACAGTGGCCCCTCCATGGTCCATCGAGTGCCCAGCACGCCCAGCGTCCGATGGTCTGCATCCCGTGCCGCTTTCGCAACCACATCGGCGATGTGCAGACCGGGCAGCGCCAACGCGGGGCCTTGGGCCTGCAGGGCCAGGTGTGCAGTGTTGTCGGGGCACACGAAGAAGTCGCACCCGGCAGCCAGCAGGCGCTGGACCGTCACGGCCAGCGTGGCACGGATCGGCTGCAGCGCGTGGCGCTCCCATGCAGGCATGCTGTGTCCCATTGCGATCACCGAGGTCGTGATGTCGGGATGCAAGTGGGGGCCGAGCTGTCGGCTGCCTTCGTGACAGGCCGCGAGGTAGCAAAGCGCCGAGCCTTCGGCGCTGTGGGCGAGGATTCCGAGGTGCTTCATGTTGTGCGCATTGGATAGAGGTGGCAGAGAATCGTAGAGCTCGGCCCGCAAAATCGGCGCGCTCGTTCGCCTTCGGCGCTTTCCGGATGTTTTGTTTTTCCGCCACGAAGTGAATATCGTGAAGCTCGATGCCATCGACCGCCGCATCCTGGCCTGCCTGCAGGAGGACAACCAGATCTCGAACCTGGCGCTGGCCGAGCGCGTCGGTCTCTCGCCCCCAGCCTGCCTGAAACGCGTGCGCGCCTTGCGCGAGGCGAAGGTCATCATCGGCGACATGTCGATCGTGGACCCGAAGGCACTGGGCCAGTTGGTCACCGTCGTGGTGGAAGTAACGCTCGCGCGTGCCAGCCTCGACGTGGTCGATGGCTTCAAGCGCAAGATGGTCGGGCAACCCGAGGTGTCGCAGTGCTACCTGGTGACGGGCGCCCCTGATATCGTGCTGATCGTGCAAGTGGCCGACATGGAGGCCTACGAGAGTTTCCTCACACGGGTGCTCTACAGTGATGCAGCCGTCGCGACGGTTTCCAGCCTGGTGGTCGTCAACCGGATCAAGTTCCAGCCGCGCGTGGTGGTGGATGGCAGCGGGCCGTGAACGCCCAGCACTGCCGGCCGCTTCCTGTGCGGGGGATGCATAAACGAAGGCGCCATGCGAGATCCGGAAGGACGACATCGCCGTCTGCCGCAGCGCGCTCTTGGAAATCGTGAAAATCCTTGCCCTTGAGAAGCCCCATGTCGCTGTATTCGGCGTGCGGTCAGACGCGGCGCTTACGGGGTGGGCTCCTCATGCCCCGAGCACCCCGTTGTCAGACGGCCGCTGAAGGGAGCGACTGGTTGCGCAGGTGACGCGCCATGAAATCGCGTGCCTCGTCGGCCGGCACAGGCTTGCACAGCCAGTAGCCCTGGGCTTCGTCGCATCCGTGGCTGTGCAGGTAGTTGAACTGGACGGGCGTCTCCACCCCTTCGGCCACCACCTTCATCCGCAGCCCGTGGGCCAGCGTGATGATTCCGTCGATGAGAGCGCGCGCGTCCGCGTCCTGCGAAAGGTCGTTGATGAAGGAGCGGTCGATCTTGACCGTGGAGAGCGGAAAGTGCTTCAGGTACGACAGCGACGAGTACCCCGTGCCGAAGTCGTCGATGGCCAGGCCTACGCCCATGTCGCGGATGGTCCGCAGCAGTTTTGCCGCGTGCTCGGGGTTCGCCATCATCGCGCTCTCGGTGATCTCCAGCTCGAGCAGCGAAGGATCGAGGCCCGACGACTCCAGGATGGCCTTGACGTCGGCCACCAGCGTGCGGCTCTCGAACTGGCGCGGCGACAGGTTGACGCTGGTCAGCACCTCCGGCAGGCCGTGCTTCTGCCATGCGAGCGCGTCGGCACAGGCTCTTTCCAGCGCCCACTTGCCCATCGACACGATCAGGCCGAGCTCCTCGGCGATCGGAATGAACTGCACCGGCGGAATCATGCCCAGCACCGGATGGCGCCAGCGCATCAGCGCCTCCACGCCGACGATGCGCTGCGTCTGCAGGTTCATCTTCGGCTGGTAGTGCATTTCCAGTTCGCCGCGCTCCAGGGCGTGGCGCAGGGCGCTTTCCAGCATGAGCTGCTCGGTGCTCTGCGCGTTCATCTTCGCTGCGTAGAAGCGGTAGGTGTTGCGGCCCTTTTCCTTGGCGCGGTACATGGCGGCGTCGGCGTTCTTCAGCAGCGTCTCGGCATCGCCGCCGTTCTCCGGGTAGATGCTCACGCCCACGCTCGCGGTGACGTGCAGTTCGCGCCCCTCGATCACGAAGGGTTCGGCGCAGCGCGCGAGGACACGCTCCGCGATCACTGCGGCATCGTTGGCGCTGTCCAGATCCTCCAGCAGCAGTACGAACTCGTCGCCGCCGAAGCGCGCCACCACATCGGTCTTGCGCAACAAGGCCTTGAGGCGCTTGCCGCATCCCTTGATCATCTCGTCGCCCACGCCGTGGCCCAGTGTGTCGTTGATGTGCTTGAAGCGGTCAAGGTCCACGAACATCACGGCGAACTGCTTCTGCTGGCGGTTGCTGCGCCGGATGGCGCGCGCAAGCTCCCGCTGCAGCGACGAACGATTGAGCAGCCCCGTCAGCTCGTCATGGCTGGCCATGAAGCGCAAGGTCTTCTCGGCCTCCTTGCGCTGCCGGTACTGAGAGATCTGCAGTGCGATGACCCGCAGCGACTCCAACGTCTCGGCCTCACTCACGGAGTGTCTGGAACCGAAGAGCTCCAGTGCCGTGGCCGCCCCCGGGGCCACGATCGGCACGATAAGACCGCTGATGAGTCCCGCTTCGCGGGCCATCGCATCGCGGGCGAAATGGGCCGGCGACGCCTGCGTGTCGATGCGTACCACGCCACCAATGCCCAGGGCGCGCCCCAGCGAGCCTTCGTCGGGCCGGTACTCGCGCGACCGGCTGGCGCAGGCGAACTGCGACACCGCAGACTCCTGGTCTTCGGCATGCCAGATGGCGTCACAACGAACCACACCGTCCTCGCCGACGCTCCACAGCGCGCCACAGTCCCAGCGCAGTTCGCTGCAGATCGCCTCCAGGGCCAGCGCGATCACCGTCTCGGTCCGGCCGTCACCGGCCAGCAGCCGTGCGATCTTGTACTCGAGCTTCTGGCGCAGCGCATCCTTGCGCGGCCGCGTGGTGTCGCGCACCGTGCCGCGCACCAGCATCTTGCCCGCCTCCTCGCCCGACTGCGCAATGACGTGCAGCCAGCGCTCGGTGCCGTCGGGCATGCTCAGGCGATGTTCGAATTCGCTGCGCTGCGCGGACTGGACGGCCGATGTGATCTGCTGGTGGACTGCCGCGCGCTCCGAGGCCGGCACGCGCGAGAGCAGCGCGTACAGGTCCGGCGGTGAGGAATCTCCCGCAAAGCCCAGGATCCGTCGCGCTTGCTCGGAGCATTGCAGCGCGCCGGTTTCCGGATCAAGAGTCCAGCCGCCCAGGCTGGCCAGCTGCTGGGCGTCCTTCCACTGCCGTTCGCTCACCCGCAGGTGGCCGGTCATCTCGCTCGCCAGGACCTGGGCCCGGGTGCGCGAGGTGGTCAGCGAAAAGACGATGCCTGCGAGCAGCATGCTGGTGGTCAGCCCGCCGAGAACGATAAACCAAGGCGTGGCCCTGTCGAGTGGGCCGAAGACCTCGCTTTGGTCTTGTTCGACCTCGACGAACCAGGAGTGGCCGCCCAGCTCGAAGCCGAGCATGCGCCGGAAGCTGCGCGCGGGCGAAGCGATCGCCGCGGCGTGCTTCGTCAGCGCGGCGCTGTCGAACAGCAACTGCTGCTCACCGATCGGGGTAGGCGCAACGAACCTCGCCTCGACGCGCGTTCCGATCGCTCCCTTGCCCCGCCCGCCATCGGCAAGGCGCAGTCGCAGCGTGCCCGCGCGATCGGGGCTGACCACATCGCGCAGCATGCCGGCGATGCTCAGGCCCGTGCCCACCGAGCCCATGTAGGCGCGACGGCGCTGCTCGAGCGTATCGAGCGGCATGTGCGGCCGATAGACCGGCAGCCGCATCGCCAATCCGATATCGGCCTCGCGCCCAGGGATGCGAACCTTGCGGCCGGACGTGACGAGCCCCCCGGTGTCACGCCCCTGCTCCAGCGCATTCCCCCGATCGGGCATCGCGCCCAGGTCGTTGCCCAGCAGCTTCTCGTTGCCGGCCTGGGGTTCTATATAGAGCAGCGGGTAGTAGATGTCGCGTTCACCGGGCGGCTTGATGGCGAAGCTGGGAGCCACGCCGAGACTCGCATCGCGACGCACCTGCGCCTCGAAGGCGCTCTTCTCATCGGCGGCGACGTAGGGTGCGTAGGTGGCCGCCTGGAACCCGGGATAGGTGTTCGCCAGGTTGAGCCCCGCGACGAAGTTCCTGAAATCGCTGCGTGTCACCGCATCGGGGGTATTGAACCTCGCCCGCAGCCCGGTGAGGACGGCGACGTAGTCATCGAAGCGGTCCTCGACCTTTCGCGCCAGGTCCAGCGCGGTTGCATCGAAGCGCGTCTGTGCGCTGCGCTCGATCTCCTGGTGGACGGAGACGCCGAGGGCGATCGACATCGCGATGCCAATCCCAAGGATCGCCAGCGGCAGACGAACCTTGACCCAGATGGACTTTGACATTGGACTTGCCCCCGTCGCTGGCTCAGACCCTTACATCGTTGACGCAATATATCGAGGCCACGCAGGTCCGTCACGCAATTCGTTACGAAGATAACAAGGCGTGATTCCGATGGCTCACCAAGACTTAATTCTTAAGAATTAGAAAAAGCGTGGCACTGGTGGCTCAAGGCAAGCGGCAAGCAGCCCGTCTTCGGAAAGAGCGTCGTCGACGCTGGTCGGGCCGCGCGAAGGCGTTCGAACGCCTTAGCGCGCCAGTCAGGACGTGGAGGGATGTGCCGCAGCACAGACGCGATCGCGTCCTTGGGTCTTCGCCTGGTACAGGGCCTTGTCTGCCGCCTCGATCAGTTCCTTGGACTGTCCGTCCAATGCGGAAGGCCTCAACGCCTCCACGCCGGCACTGAGCGTCACGAAACCGTTCTCCACACCCGCATGCGCGATCTTCAGATCGCGCACCGCATTGCGGATCCGTTCCGCCAGCAGGAGCGCGTCCTGCACGTCGGTGTTCGGCAACAGCACCGCCAGTTCCTCTCCGCCATAGCGAGCCGCAAGATCACCCGGACGCCTGGCGGCCAGGGCCGCGACCGTGCGCCCGATCTTCTGCAGGCATTCGTCGCCCGCCGCATGGCCATAGATGTCGTTGTACTGCTTGAAGCAGTCCACATCGATCATGATGAGCGCCAGGGTGCTGGCGTCGCGAACGGCACGCCCGATCTCGGTGTTCAGGGTCACGTCGAACTTGCGGCGATTGGCAAGGCCGGTCAGCCCATCTTCCATCGCGAGCGTCTTGAGGGTCCCGTTCAAGGTCTCCAGCGCATCGCGCGCGCGTCGCAACTCGGCCTCCGTCTGGACTTGCAGCTCGAACTGCTTGACCAGGCGCCAGCCGACGGCAGCGACGACCAAGACAAGAAGAACGACGCCGCCCGAGTGCCACAGTGTCTCGCGCCACCAGTCGGCGAGGATTTCCTCCTTGGAAAGGGACGCCGCGACGAACAGCGGATAGTTCGGAAGACGCCGGAAGCTGTTGAGCCGCAGGACCCCGTCCTGCGCAGACCTGATGTAGGCCGTACCCACCGGTCCCTGAGAACGGTAGGCCTGAAAAAGGTCGCTGCCGCGCATGTCGCGCCCCACCGTGCTCGGACTGTAGGGACGACGCGTGATCATGGTTCCATCTTCAAGAATCAGCCCCAGAGCCCCGGCCTGCCCGATGTCGAGGCTGGCGTAGAAATTCACGAAGAAATCAACCCGGATCGTGGCGAGCGCCACGCCGGCAAAGCTGCCGTCGGCATGGTTGATGCGCCGCGAAATCGGCACCAGCGACCTTCCGGTGGTTCGACTCGTCACGGGTACGCCGACGTGCGGGCCGCGGCTCGTGTTCGCGCGATGGAACTGGAAATACTCCCGGTCGGCGTTGTTCAGGTTCTGCGGCCAGATCTGGCGGGAGTTCGCGACCCAATTGCCGTCCTCGTCGTAGACATGAAGACCGTCCAGTTGCGGAAGCTGCGCGATGCGTCCTGCGAGAAATTCGCGCAGCCGCGCGATCTCGGCAGGTCCTGTTCCGTCGGATTCGATCCGCTCGACGAGACCAACGAGCACTGTGTCGGCCAGCTTGATCTGATCGTCCGCCTGCTGCGCCATGGCGCGCGCGAGATTCGATGTCGCCACGCTCATCTGGCGCAGGTGGAGCTGGCGGGACTGCCAACTGTTCCAGCCATCGATCGCGAGCAGGCCCAAGCACACAAGGGCCACGAAGACCACCGTCCTGGATGCGAGGGACAGTCGTCGCAGCACTGCTTACTCTTGCGATGAGAGGAGGAGAGCCATGAACGGACTTTGACACATCCAAGGCGATTTGAGACCCGTGGACGACGGGTTTCTCGGCCCGGGACCGCACCACTCGCGCTGAACGGTGGCCAAGCGTAAGCGGATGGTGTTACTCCTTCGCTCCACCACGCTGCCAAGCTCTGGTTCAGATCGGCAGGAGGCTCGCACGGGCCCATCGATCTGCGCGGCATCGGCGAGCGCAGCATAGGTGGTGTAGCGATGATCACACGACAGCGGCCGCGCGCACAGCGGCAACAGCTGAATCCTCGTGTGTCCGCGAGCGCTCAGCGCAAGAGCATCCCTCCGGAAACCCGCAGGGAAACAAAACCGTATCGACGCCAAAGGGATGCGGGCCCTCAGCGCTCGAACAAAGGGCAAGCATCCATCGGCACTACCTTCCCGCCGACACCCATCCCGCCATTCCGACCCAATATCCGCGCTAGGCCCTGTAGAGTGGGCCGACTCGAGGACGTCCAGGAAGGAGGGTCACGTGCAGCACTTCGGCAGCGATTCCAATGAGCCAATGTTCGTCCAGGCATCGACTGTTGATTTCCATCCAGCAGTGACCCCGATCTCAACTGAAGCGCCATACACAAAGCATGTCGTCGCAACGCCGGACCAAGCCAAAAGCACTTGCTCGAGGTTGCGTTCGGCTTCGAAAGCGGCAACGTGATCAATGGCACTGGGTCTACGCAAGATCCGTTGGATCCGCCCCGGCATGGGCAGACGCCACGGGATGAATTGTTTCAACCGCAACGAACAGGGAAATCTGGTGCTGTTGCGGGTCTACGTGAAGGCCAGGTTCGACAACATTCCCACCGCTACCCTGCTGAAGCTGAAGGAGCAAGCCATCGATGTCGAAGATTGACTAGGAACTGGCGCAATTCGAAAAGGATTTGCTCCAGTCCATCGAAGAAGTGAAGCGCGGGCATCCTGCTGGCAGCCACCAAGGCTGACGCCAAAGTGGCAACCACCATCCGACTGGATGCAGCTGTCCCGGAAGCGCTAAACACTCTCCGCCCTGGCTGACAGGCGCGGGCAAACGATGCGCTACGCGGTGCTTGTGGCAAAGGCGGCGCCCAGCGCCCAGCGCCCAGCGCCCGGCCGCGACGGCCACGCACAGCCGCGACGCAACGCTGGCACCTAGACCACACAGCCACCGCATCGGCGTGCCGCTCAGATCGGCCAGCCACAGGAACAGCCCTTCGAGACATCGAGAAGACACGGATGCGCACCGCGCTCAACTCCTGCCATAACAACCAGATGCACGCGGCCAAGCTGCATGACATCAGTCGCAACGTGCGGGGCCTCGGCCCATCAAGAACCGCGAGATCTCGGTGCTGGAGCAGCCTCGCGTGCGGGCTGAAGGCGGAACCTTCAGCCCGGATTCATCGTCGAGAAGATGTCGCCACAGCGCGCGGATTCACGGCTTGCGGCACCCCGTGAGCGTTGTCTTCACATAGAGCGGCGAAAGCTCAAGGACTTCGACCGAGCGCTGCGCATCTGATGCGGCAACGATTGCAGCCAGGATGCCTATACGCGCACTCCGAGGCAGGGCAGAAAGCGCCTGTACTGCACGACCAGCGGACAGGTCTTCCTGTCCGCCCTGCCGCAGCACGAGTTCGCCAATTTCATGGCATCGGCTCCCTGGGAGCCACTGACGCGCGAGACCCTCACCCGATCCGAAGGCGCTTCTCGAACGCCTTCTGAAAGTGAAGAACCCGGACTATGCGGCCAACGTGGCCGAGTACATCGGAGAGGTGGTGCGATGGTGTCGGCAATGAGGATATACGCGGATCGCATCAGGCGCGCCATCCAGCCCAGGTGCCCCTCGACGGCCGAGGGCGCTCAAGCTGCACACGTGGCATCTTGGCTTTGATCGTGGACTGCGGCGTTCCCGGCCATTGAGCAACAGAAGGGGCTTACCCGCTTTCGCTCTCACGGGCACTGGCGCCATGATGACAACGTCACCGCCGGCAGGTGATCGCCTGCAGTCAATAACTATTCCGGAGACCTCGGTGAATCGAACAGAAATCTTGGCCACAGCCATTGACGTGGCGCGCACAGGGCGGGGGTTCACGGCACTCGATGCGCTTGACTGCATTGTGGTGATGGTCGGCGAGGAAGATCCAACGAGCGGCTATCACGACGCCAACGTCGAAAGACTGCTGCGTCTGGCGGCGTGCATCTGGTCACTGAGGCATGGACTGCTCCTGTCGCACCCGCCGGATTCGGCCCAGTCAGAAGATCTTGACACAGGATGTTGAAATCGCACCCGTTGCATCCGACCGACGCGTGCGACGCGCTTGTCCTGATGCAGTTGGACACTCCGAACGGAGGTAGGCGCACGACCGAGACAAGCATCGAACCCAGTGCCTTCGCGGAACTCCCAGTCTTGCCGGAAGGTCCGACCAAAAACGGCAAATCAGAACAGGTCCCGTGCATGGAGCAAAGGCCGCCCGCTTGACTGTGCGCCCCCGAATTCTGTTCGTAAACAACGAAGGGACCAGAACAGGTGGGGCAGGCGATCACTGTCCTCGGGCGCCCCCTCGTCGTCGGCGGCAACGCCCATCCGCGCCGTCAAGCGCCCTGGCTCTGCTGCGATGCTCTCCAGCCAACCATCGATGGTCGCAACACTCGCGAGCAACGCTGATGACGTGAGTGCTGCGACAAGGAAACCGGTCTCTTCGAAGCCTGTTGTCAGCACCTCCGATTCCGGGCAGAAGAAATCAGGCAGCCGCCGCCAAATTCCTTTCCCACCTCCAAGAGCGCGCGATGCAGCCAGTTGCGCCGCGAGTAGGTAGAGAGTTGGGGCGCCTACCTCGATCGCCGCGACCAAACCCTGCGGCTCGCCGGCGAGCGATGCCGGAAGGATGCCGGGCAACTCGCGTTCCGGCATTGAAAGTGTCCAGAGGAAAAATAAGTCGCCATCCCGACCGTTCCTCGGGCGTTTCTGCCGCGTCGAATCCCAGCAGGAGTGGGCTGGCAAGGGGCTGCGTCGAGAATTCGATGCATAGACGGCGGCTGATACCACTGGCGACCGGGGAAGGATCGGTCATGCGCTCGCGAACCAACCGCTCGGGTCCGCCCCTGGATTGATCCACCAACATGCGGCAGCCTCGAAGCTGCCTTACGGATGTCTGAGATACACCGCCGCGAATCAATTCGACGCGCGGCGGATCCTCATCTCACCACTTCACGCGCACGCCCACCGAGCCGTTGATCGAGCTCTTCACCCTGGCGTTGCCGCCGCTCGCCCAGAGCTTGCCGATTTCGCCGTACAGGCTCGTCGACTCGCCGAGGGCCAGCGTGAAGCCGCCCGCGAGTTCGGTGCTCGTGCCGCCGGTCGGGGCTG